>JACLAB010009054.1_pt1 | contig 48353 bp, 32 predicted proteins | sample 8027921 | NCBI WGS metagenome assembly JACLAB01 (sample SAMN15725117, study PRJNA655200) | protist metagenome | isolation source: fluorescence activated cell sorting (FACS) single amplified genomes of... | place: USA: West Boothbay Harbor, Gulf of Maine | collected 2000-07-19 | reverse complement strand
GAACGAGAAACCGTTTAAATGCCATGTTTGCGAGAAGCGTTTTCGTGAATCTGGTCATTTGAAAAAGCACGTGCGTACTCAACATTAGCTCTTTCATAGTCACATAGTGTCCACATACCGCGTGTTGTATTGAAAGAACCACTTACGCGTATTCATCATTGTCGCTTCTTCGCCTAGAGAAGTAAAACTCTTTTCTCCACATCCTGACATCTTTTCGTTACTTTTTTTATCCAAAACTCTTCAGATATCATGCGCGCGCAGTTTGCACCTCTTTCACGAACAACACATCATAACCATAACCATAACCATAACCACCACCGCGGCTTCTCGACTTCTTCTTCTTCGTCGTCCTCGCGTGGTGGTCTTTCGAAAGCGACGACGATGATGATGATGAGAAGCAGCTTTTCGAAACCGGAGGGGAAAAACGCGACGGCGACGTCACCGGGAATTCAACGACGACGACGTCGGATGATGATGATGATGATACGTAACTCGTCCTCATCGTCGTCCAAAAATGACGGCGGCGCGATGATGAAGAAGACGCACAAAGCCTCTTCTTCATCATCGCCTCTCGCTGCGAAGATGACGAGGAACAGCAGCGCGACGTCGTCGTTTTTGTCCTCCAACACCAACAAACCTGCTGCTGGTGCTTGTGTGCAAAGATACGCGAGACCGTCCGCGAGAGCAGCGGCGGCGGCATCTTACGGCATCTCCGACTCCATGGAAGAGGAGCAAAAAATAGAGAAGAACTCGTCTTCAAAGTCGTCGTCGTATTTTAACGAAAACGATACCGAGGACGACGGTCCAATCCCGATGCCGCCGAAAGGGTCGGATTTGAGAACCGTGTTACCGTATCTTTTGAAGGTGGCGTTTAGTAGGAAAGGAACGAAACTTCGGTTAGCGTTTGCGGTGATCTTTCTCGTGGCGCAGAAAGCGTTCGGGTTAGCGGTACCGGTGTATTTTAAGTTTGCGATTGACCATTTGACGAGAGCGGCGCAGTTACCGGTTGGGCCGGAAGCGTTACAAGCCGCGAACATGGCGGCGATGATGTTGTGTTTCAGCGGAGTATTTAAAGCGGTGTCTGGTATTGCGACGGAGTTGCGGGTGGTGTCTTTCACGCCCGTGGCGCAAGCGGCGGGTAGAAGAGTCGCGTTGGAGGTGTTCAATCACGTGTTGAATTTGGACATGCAGTTTCACTTACAGAGAAGAACTGGGGCGTTGCAAAGAATCATCGATCGAGGCACGCGGTCGGTATCGATGGTGTTTCGCGCGGTTATATTTACGTTCATTCCAACATTCGTGGAGTTGGCATTGGTGAGTGCTTTGCTGTGGAAAGCGTTCAGTTGGCACGTCGTCGCGGTGGTATTGAGTACGTTTTGTTGTTACGTCTGGTGGACCATGCACATGACCGGGGTGTCCGCGAGCAAGAGGAAGTTGGCGAATACCATGGACGGTTTGTCCACCGGGAAAGCCGTGGATGCGCTTTTGAATTACGAAACCGTATCGAATTTCGGGAACGTGAATTTAGAGTCCAAACAGTACGATAGTTTATTAAGAGGGTACCACGAAGCCGCATTGGGGAGCGAAAGAGCGTCGTCGTTGTTGAACGCCGGTCAGGCGGTGTTTTTATCTTTCGGCATGACGGCGGCGTTGTCGTGCGCGGCGTTAGGAGTCGGCGCCGGTGGGAACGCGTCACAGATTGGTGCGAATTTAGCCAACCGGGTCGGTGATTTGGTCATGGCGAACGGTTTATTGTTGCAAGTGTGGGCACCGTTGAACTTTTTAGGATTTTTTTATAGAGAGTTGAGACAAAGTTTAGTCGACATGGAGGCGATGTTTGAGGTCTTATCGACGACGTCAAACGTAAAGGACGGGACGTTGGAGTTACCGAAGAACAAAAATATCGACACGACGACGACGACGACGACAAGCAGCAACAACGGCGCGTCCATATCGTTTAAAGACGTGTCTTTTGAATACGGAAACGGACGCAAGATTCTTAGAAACGTAAACTTAGAAATTTCTCCGGGCGAATCCATCGGCATCGTCGGACCTTCTGGTTCCGGGAAATCCACCTTGCTTCGCATCGCGTTGCGCGCGTACGACGCCACGTCCGGTGACGTCTTCTTCGACGGGTACAACGTGAAAGATCTACAAATGAAATCTCTTCGATCCGCCGTTGCGGTTGTCCCTCAAGATGCCGTTTTATTTAACGATACTTTAGAGCACAACGTGCGCTACGGTCGACCAAACGCCTCAGACGAGGAAGTCGAGCGCGCCTGCCACGCGGCGAAATTGGAAAAAACCATCGGCGATTTACCGGACGGTTTGAAGACGAAAGTTGGCGAGAGAGGCGTGATGTTATCCGGCGGTGAAAAGCAGAGAGTCGCCATCGCTCGCGCGTTTTTGAAGTCCCCGAGAGTTTTAGTCGCGGACGAAGCGACGTCGGCGTTGGACACGGCGACTGAATCGCAAATATTGGAAAGCTTGGAAGAAATTGCGAGAGATAGAACGAGCGTTTTCGTCGCGCACAGGTTGAGCACGGTGATGAAGTGCTCGAGGATCATCGTCATGCGAGACGGGGAAATCGTAGAGCAAGGAAGACACGATGAGTTGGTCGATTTGAACGGATTATACGCGAAGATGTGGTTGGCCCAGCAAGCGGAAGAGTTGAGCGTGAAATTAGAAAAAGAAGTCGAACTCGGCGTTGTATAGAAAGTGTACTTTATTATTATGATGATGATCAAGGAATCTTCTTAAATATGCTGTCCGGTTCTAACCCTTTACCTTCTCTCTCTAATAAATCCGCCGCGTTGTTAAATTCCTTCGAGTGCGTCTTCTTACTTTTACTCTTATACTTCCCTTTCGATTCGACCCATTTTTGCGCTTTTTCCATGTCCCTCTTAAAATTCTCCACGTCACCTCTGTCCGCATCAATTTCCCCGTTCCTCGCTCTCCAATACCCGCTCCCGTATTCCGCGAACAACTCCTCGCCTCTCTCGATGTCTCTCATGGCGATCACGCTCGCCCTATTCTCTACGCTCATCTTCAAAAACTTACAATTTCTACTCTTCTCCGTCTTATACGTATCGTTTATGTACCTCGCCATATACCCGTAGTGCTCTTTCGCGTCTACGTGTACGTTCAAATGCAACGCCATCACGTAATCCTTCTCTTTCATGGGAATCTTCTTCGCCTCGTTGAAGTTCATGATTCTCCCTCCGTACGTGGCGCCTCGAATGCGTTCGCCTTCGGTGATATCTCGATCCGCGAACAATCCTAACCCGGCGTTTGGAATCGTCGATTTCCCAACTCTCACCATGGACGAATCTTTCCGTCTGTTCTGGTTGATAAACTCAATCAATTTATCTGCGTCTCGTTTAATTTCTTCGGTCGGTTCTTCGAGTAAATCTTTCGTCGGCATTCGCTTTTCGTCCACTTCCGGCACTTTCCCTGTCCTTTTGTTCTCCTGAATCTCCTCCTCGGTGAGTTCGTGCATTCCGCCTTTCTCTCTGCCTTGTCGGCACCAGATTTGAAACTTGATTTCCTCTCGCACGAAGTGGATGATTTCCGCGACGCACAAGGCGAAGAGGCATTGCACGGTGATATTTGGCGGGTGCGTGAGTAAAAACTTCTTGACCTGTTCCGGGACGAAACGTTGATACGTTTGGTGCCGGACGTGCACGAAAATCGAGCCGATTTTGTTCTTAAGAAGATTCATATCATCTATCGCGTTGTTTTGATGATGCGATAAAAAGATCAAATAGAGAAAAAGAGCGCGACGACGATCCAATGACGCGCTCTTTCTTTCTCCTTCAAATTCTTCTGTCTTTCTTTATTAAGAAGAACGAGTGTATCAGAGAATAAAGTCGTTTCGTAAAGTGATGTTTTTATGAGCAAATTTGCTTCATTTTTTTCCCTTAAAATTAGGCAATTTCCCCTAATATGAATAAAGATGATGAGAACAAAAGAGTTGTCCGAGTGCTCTTAATACGACACGCGAGAACCACACACAACGCGTTAGGGATCATTCAGGGACAGTTGGACACGGAAGTAAACGAAGACGGGGAGGAGGAGATTAAAAGTTTACGCGCGAATTTGATGAAAATGATGACGAGCAAAAACAGTAGTATTAATAGGGTAAAAAATATTCGAAAAGTAGTGACATCCGATTTGCAACGATGTTTGCACACCGCGCAAGGGATGATGATTGATGCCTCGCAAATGATCGAGGAAAGTTCAAAGTTACGAGAACGCCACGTGGGGGTTTTACAAGGATGTCCGCGGAAGACGGCGCCGATGGAGTTCCCGCGCGCCTGGGCGACGTTTTGCGAGAGCAAGACGAAGAGAGGTTTGAGATGTGCAGGAGAAGGCGGCGAAAGCGTCGATGATGTTTTGAGAAGAGTGCGCGAGTGCATAGAAGATGCAGTGCGGCGCGTTTTGGAGGAAGATCTCGAAGAGAGCAGCGGCGACGCGACGATTGCGGTGGTCACGCACGCCGGCGTGTTGTTGCTCTTGCGCGAATATTTAGTCGACGAAGATTTAAGCGGCGAGAAGAACCGAGGGATCGTTCGAAACTGTTCGATAGGAACCATGCGCGTTGAAGTAGACACGAGTAGTAGCGAGAGCAAAAGCACCACGAGATGGATTCTAGACTCGTGGGGAAAAGTAGACGCTGAAGGCACCGCGGATGTTTTATAGCAGCGTTTATTCAAAATTAATTCATTCGCAGCCGAGCTTTTTATCCAGAGAGGTTGCGCACACCATGAACGCCTGTAAAGGCGTAAACGGGTAGCGGAAATCCATCGTGTACACGTCCTCGCCTATTTTACCAAACTGTAAAATCCATTTTTGCCACCTCGTTTCTCGCTTGCGACGCTGTTTTTCTCTCACGGAAGCTGCGTTTTTCGCGATAGATTTATCGTCGTCGTCGTTATCATCAATCGTCGGCGGTGCTTTCTCGTTCTCTTCATCTTCGACTTCGTTTTTGTTCTTTTCGGCGGCCGCGGAAAAAGCGTCGTCGTCGTTGTCGTCGTCATCGTCGTCGATCAAAAGTTGAAAATTTTTCACGGACGGTTGAGTCACTCTCGCGTTAAAGTTGAGACAATACGCGCGCATTTTTTTGTTCCACGCGGGTAAGACATTTTTGAATCGAGCGGTGACAGGTTGTGCGCCGTTGCTCGTCTCTCTTTCTGTTTCTTCCGTGTTGACTATTTCCACGCGCATCTGTCGCGGTCCGTGTATTCCCAGCGGGTTCAAGTTGTATTCCACCGTACCGAGACGCGCTCTGTTTTTCACCTCAGTCGCGTCTTTCATTTCTTCTTCGTCATCATCACCATCGTTGTCGTCGTCGTCGTCGTCGTTATCGTCGTCGTCGTCATCGTCGTCGTCGTTCTTGTCACTATTTTCGTCGTCGTTCTTGTCACTATTTTCGTCTTCGTCCTCATCTTCTGCCCCGTCCTCGTAGTCCTCTCTCACGGATCTCTCGAACGTCTCCCACGTGCCCGGTTTCGCGCCGTCGTCGAACAACTCAAACCTCGTTCCGGCTGCATTTGTCGCCGCTATCTTTCCTAAATATTGCGACGAACTCTCGCGTATATCGGCCACGTCTAAAGAAACAACCATTCGCGACCTGTTCAAGATGAGTGAGAAAAAGACAACGGTGAGAAAAGAAAGAAAGTTAAGAAAGAAGAGGACGAACAAAACCAAACCCTTTAGGCGAGCGACCGCGACCGCGAGCGCGAACACACTCACCTTCTCGATTTCTTCCTCTTCCTCGCCGCGCACAGCGCTCGCGCCTCGAATCGACTTTTGCAACGTCGACCATTCTTTTCTTCGTTTCTATTCTCATCGAAAAGGTCCTTCCCTTCGCGCATCGACGACGACGGAGGAGGAGGATTAGGAGGAGGAGGACAATCCGCGTACAACACGTACGTGCAATACCCGAACGCGTCCTTCTTCCGAACAATCCTACACCTCGAGTGCGACCCGTCTTTCGGCCCAGGTTCTAATAAATACCGTCTCACGTTCGATTGCCCTAAGTTATTCTCTAAATACGCCGGCGCAGGGGCCGCGAAATCCACCCGAGAGACGTCCTTGATCAATCGATGTATCGTTTCTTTTTTTAGAACATTTTTCTTGCCAATCACTCGCGTATTTTTTATACCATTTATATCACTTTCATCCTTTTCATCGTTCGTTTTTGTCGTCGCCGTCATTTTCGCTTTAGTAAAGGGAGAAGGAGGGGGCGGAGGAGGAGGAGGGTTTGCAGCAAAGGCGCTTATTTTGACGAGAAAATTGTCGTCGGCGAATGCGTGTACGCGCGAGAAAGAAAAGAGCAGAGAAAAGTCAAACAATCGAGTGTGTTTGACGGGAAAAGTTTTAAAAAAAAAATGGCGTTTTGGAGAGAAAAAGAAGAGAAAAAAGAAAGAAAAAACCACATAATTAATAAAACACAATCGCCTAAAACGAACACGTACACACACTTATTAAAAGCTTTCAAATCAAATCATTAAAATCATCAATCATGGACGAATCCTGGGAGGAACTCAAACGCAACGCCATCTTGCTCGGCTCGTGGATCGCGCTCATTCGCGCGTCCACGTACATTTTCGGCGCGTTTCAACCGCAACATTAACAACACGCACAAAATGAGAGCAAAATCACGGACGATGTTACGACGAATGCGATGATGAAACGCGGCAGAGGAACGCGTGTGGTTGGGAAAAAAGTGCTGGAAAGAACGGTGAAGTTGAACTGCGCGACCGTCGCGGTGTGGTTTTGCAAGGAAAACGGAAGGGAAAGAAGAAATAGTAATAGAGATGATGATTTGTGTTCGATCGTGGCAGTCGGGTCGTACGAACACAGAGGAGAAAGAAAAGGGGAAGACGAGGAGGAGGTACAAAGAGGAAAAGAAGAAGAAAGGATTGGGCAAGTGACGTTGTTTCGATGCTCACGTGGAAAAAGCGAGGAGGAAGAGGAGGAGATTTCGTTTGACGCGTGCGGCGAGCTGGACGCGACGTCGAGCGCGAGGTGCGGCGGAGCGTTTGATTTGAAGTTTGGGAACGCGAGTAAGAGTGAAGGGGGGAAAGTAGAGCTGGCGATGGCGTGCGCGAATAATTGTTTGGAGGTTTTTGAGATGATGGAGGATGGTGATGCGGATGTCGACGAGGACGTCAACCGCGGAAAACAGCTCGTTCGATTGAAACCTACGGGTAGGTTTGAGTGTAGGTTTGGCGGGATTGGGTTGTGCACGTCCGCGGCGTGGTCGTACAGAGATAAATCGATCGTAGCTACCGGCGACGACGGTGCGGCGGTGGTAGTTGATTACGAACGCGCGATGATGATGGCGTCACCTGGCGGCGGTAGCGATGGTGGTGAAGGAGACAACAGCCAGGTTCTCTTTCGAGTCGAAAACGCGCACGCGGATGCTATTTGGGCCTCCTCGTTTCTCGACGGAAGCGAGGATGTGTTTTTTACCGGGGGGGACGATTGTAAGCTCATAAAGCACGATTTGAGAGAGATGGTGCGATCGAACGGTGATGAAGAGGGAGATCGTTCTTCTGCATTTGCCTACCCGTCGCAAACGTCGCAGAATTTTCGATTCGAGAAGAACCCGGCGTTTGGCGCCGGCGTGACTTCCATCGAATCGAAAGGCGATTTCTTATACGTCGGCTCTTACGACGGCGCGTGTCGAGCTTTCGACGTGCGAAAAAGTTTAAAAGAACCTATGTGGATTTCGAGAGGAAACGACGACGGAAAAGAAGAAGACGGAGAAAAAGAAGGAGAAGAAGAAGCGTCGATTTGGCGAGTTCGTTTACACCCAAACTTTAGCAGCGCTGCGACCAAACGAGAGGGCAAAATCGCCTTGGCGTCCATGAAAGCCGGATGTCGCGTCATCTCATCTCTGGACGGGTCAACCGTAGGCACGTATCGCAACGGCCACGACGACGACAAAGTCGTCTACGGCTGCGACTGGGCTTTTTTCAACGAAGAGGAAGGAGAAGAAGAAGAAGGTTTCGTCTCGTGTAGCTTTTACGATAGACGGATCCACGTCTGGACTCTTTAACAACGTTAATACTAATCTTACTAAAAAAGAACGCGCGGCGGGTATTACGAGTCATCATCATCATCATCACTCTTCTTCTTCTTTGTTTTAATATTACAAAATATCTCTTCTCTCTCTGTTTATCGTCTTCGTCGCGCTTTCGTCGATAGTATTCAATACTACTCGATCTCGAGGGTTTAAATCTCTCTCTCTCTCTAATGCTTCTTCTTTCCACCTCCTTTCTTCACCTTCTCGGAGAGATAATACGCTCCAAACATCGCCGCCCCTAAAAAGAATCCCGGGAACATGTGTTTGTACGTGTTCGTGAGTAGAGGGTGTTTTCGCCACCGGTCCGCTTTGGCGAACGGATTCTTCGTTGCATCCATTTCTATTCCTTTTGCGCTCTTTGTCTCTCTCTCTCTAACGTGCTCTTTTGTTCTCTCTGTCTCGCACTTTCTCACAAATTACAACACCTCTGCTTTGCGACGATCTCTCTCTCTTGTCTTCTTTTTCCTCTCAAGATGTTTCCGTTGATTTTTGTCTCGGGCCGCTCTTTGGTGTGAGGGAAAGGTTTGGGGGAAATTCATCTTTCAAAAGTCTCCATTCGTTGACTCTTCTCTTCTGTATTGCACACGCTCACGAATACGCGCAATAAAATACGTTTCGCTTCTTTTGAGTGCCCGACGCACTCCTGCGCGCTCTCTCTCGTTAACTCTCTCTTGACTGCGCGCGTGTGGGTGTGTCTTTGTTGGGGGACACATCAGAACGCGTTGGAAACAAAATCAAATCTCTTCCCCGTTTATTCCGTTCGGTTTGTGTAAGAGTGAGAGCGTTTAGTAAAGATGTTTGAAGCGAAGGCGTACCTTCAATCTCTCGAACGAACGCAGAAACGAGAAGTCGATCTCACAGAAAATTTGAAGCAACACGAAACGTTTAAACGTTTGGTCGAACACTCAACGCGCGTCTCGCGAGGGGATTGGTTGTTCAGGAAACAAAACGTGGACGAGAAAATACGAGAGGAAATACGCATGGAGGAGATGTTACGAAAGAAGGAAGAAAGAGAGGAAAAGGAAGCGATGAAGAGGAGAGAGGAAGAATTAGAGGAGTTAGAGGAGAAAAGACGGCGAAACGGCGGTAGTGGTGGTAATGGCGGAATGTCTTGCTTCTCTCCCGAGGATGATCCTCTCCCGTCCTCCGCGGACGAAACGCATGTGCGAGAGATGAAGGAGAAATTGGACGCGCTGCGATCGGAGAGGGAACAAGAAATGACCAAAGAGATGAAGCGAAGAGAGAGAGAAGAAGAGAGACGAAGAGTGAGAGGGTTAACGGAAAGCCGAGACGAGGTAGGAAGAGCGGTCGATGAAGAAGACTACGAGAGGAAAAAAAGAGAGATTGAAAAATTGACGCGAGCGCTTGACGTTCGCATGGATTTGAACAGGCAGACAGAGAAACGAAGAGCGATGGAGAGAGAACGCGAGGAAGAGAAGAAAAAAGAGCGAGAATTCGCGGATAACTTCGAACGAGAGCGCGAGAGAAGAGAAAGAGACGTGTTACACCGAAAGAGAAAAGAGGCGAGAGAGTTGCGACAATAGTAGTTACGACAGGTTGAAATCCTCGAAGAAGAGAAAAACGAGAGCGAGAAGAAGAGGAGGAGAAAGAAGAAAGAGAGAGCAAACAAGAAGAGAGACTGAGATGATCTGCTTCGCAGTAGTATTTAGGACGATAGATTGTATTTATAGCTATAGCCTATAGCGTTCAAATAGCCGCACCTTAAAAGGAACATCATCTGGCGCGAGTGAAAAATGTCTTCACTTCCAATGACAGAAGTCCATCCAAACATTTCCGTCTGCGGAGAGAAAGAAGCCCGAGAACTCCTTTTCTCCTCCTCCTCGACGAAAAACGAGAATAACACGAATAGGTTCTCGAGAATTCTCGCGATTGGCTTCCCATCCGCGCCTTTCACGGACGAAGAGATTGCTCTTTTGGCGACGACGGTACGTCTTGAATACATTCGTTCTTTCTTTCCCGGGAAGTGATGTTAAATGAGTTCTCTTTTATTGTCGTTCGATTTGTACTCACACCACCATCTCTCTCTCTTTCTCACATTTATACTTTGATGATCGTAAAGTCGAACGTCACCGTCCATCCAATAGTCTTAGAAGACGCAGTCGACGCTGATTTGCTCTCGATTCTCCACGAGACGACGAGTTTTTTCTCCTCGAAAAGAGAAGAAAATGAAAAAATTTTAGTCTTTTGCAACGCGGGCGTGTCGAGATCGGTGGCGGTGGTGTTGGCACACATCGTGTGGAAGAAGATGAAAGAGAGAAACGACTTTGGTGGCGATGACATTGACGGCGCCGTCTTCGTCGAGCGGGCGTTGCGAGACGTGAGAGAAAAGTATCCTCCGGCGTCGCCGAACGAAGGTTTCTTGGAACAGTTAGAGCTTTGGGTGAACATGGGGTGTCGATTAGTTGCGACGGATGAGACGTACAAGTTATTTAAACACTCGCAGTTGGAGAGGATACGACGCGAGAGAGGGTGCGTGGATCGAGGCGCGGTAGAGGAAGATCCAGAGAAGGAGATGAAAAACAACAACGGGGCGATGACGGGTTCGATCAGTCAGTATTACAGTTGCCGAAAGTGTCGTCGGATTTTAGCGACGAGTAAAAACGTTTTAGAGCACGAATCTGGGACCGGGATTTATGCGTTTTCGTGGCGACAGAGAAGAAGAGGGAACGATGGTGGTGCAATCAAGACTTCGTCGTCGTCGTGCTCGAGCATTTTCGTCTCCCCGATAACGTGGATGATGCTCGACCAAACCGAGGAGAACGAGCCGGTTATTTTCCAAGAAAACTCAGGAAAGATCCATTGTCCAAAATGTCGCTCGAAAATTGGCGCTTTCGCGTGGTCCGGGGAACGGTGTAATTGCGGGGCGTTTGTCGCGCCGTCTTTTCACATACAGAAAGCAAAGCTCGACGCGTTTACGGTCCGCGGCGCGAACGGCAAATAGGAAGGAGAAAAGCGTGTTGTTCTTTGGGGAAAGAGCACGCAGTAGAAGTTTAGCACATGAAGTAAAGTTAGTGATAGCAACGATGTAGATAGAAATGCAGAGGAATGACACGCACGCGCACACAAACAAAAGATATGCACTCGGTAGATTTTGATTTTAATTACGCAACAATAACTCTTCTTCTTCCTGATTTTTAATAATCACCGCTGCTCGATGGTTTTCTTTAAAAGTGAATGGCTTTCCCGCCCGTAGCTAACGCGGCTTCCTTCACGGCTTCGCTCAACGTCGGGTGGCCGTGGCAGGTTCTCGCGATATCTTCCGTGCTTCCACCGTACTCCATGGCCAAGACGCACTCGCCTAACAATTCACCGGCTTGCGGACCGACGATGTGCGCGCCGAAAATTTTATCCGTGTTCTTGCACGAGATGAACTTCACCATCCCTTCGCTGTCGTCGTTCGTTCTCGCTCTGGAGTTCGCGGCGAACGGAAACGTGCCAACGTTATACTCTAACCCAGCATCTTTGACTTCCTCTTCGGTTTTCCCGACCCAGGCGACTTCCGGGTGCGTGTAAATAATCGAAGGAATGGTGTCGTAGTTCACGTGCCCTTCCTTGCCGGACAAATGTTCAACCACGGCGATGGCCTCTTCCTCGGCTTTATGAGCCAACATCGGTCCCGCGATGATATCACCGATCGCGTAAATCCCAGGGACGTTCGTTTCCCACGTGTGGTCTTTCACGTTCACTTCCACTCTCCCCATCTTATCCGTTTGAATGCCGAGTTTCTCCAACCCGAGATTCTCCGTGTACGGCTTTCTCCCGGTGCTCACCAACACGACGTCCGCGATCATTTTCGATTCCTCTTTCGTGCTCACTTTCTCGATCGTCAACTCAATCTTCCCGTCTGGCATTTTCTCCGCTTTTTTCACCGCCGTTTCCATCTTGAAATCAATCTTTTGTTTCTTCAAAGCTCTTTGGAAAGTCGTTCGGATTTGGTTATCCATGTTCCCGCCGATCACTTTCGCGAATTCCACCACGGTCACTTTCGAGCCTAACCTCGACCAAACCGAACCGAGCTCCAAACCAATCACGCCTCCTCCAATAACCACCATGGTTTCGGGAACTTTTTCCAACTCTAACGCGCCGGTGCTCGTTACCACCGTCTTCTCGTCCACGTCCACGCCGTTCAACTTGGCCGGTTCCGACCCAGTCGCCAAAATAATATTCTTCGTCGAAATCGTTTCCTTCGTCCCGTCCTCTTTCGTCACCTCCACCGTGTTCTTATCCACTAAACTCCCAAACCCAATCACGTGATTGACTTTGTTCTTCTTGAACAACCCCTCGATGCCTTTGGTCAAACCGCCGACGGATTTCATCTTTTGCGCCATCATCTTCGACACGTCGATGGTCACCTCCCCACCGACGGAAATCCCGTGCTTCTCCATCCCGTGCTTCGCCTCTTCGTATTTATGCGACGCGTTCAAAAGCGCTTTGGATGGAATGCATCCGACGTTCAAACACGTCCCGCCCAACGTCGCGCGTTTCTCCACGCACGTGACTTTCATCCCAAGTTGCGCAGCTTTGATGGCGCCGACGTACCCTCCTGGGCCGCCGCCGATGATCACCACGTCTTGCTGTTCTCCGGAAGAGTAGAATCTGTTTTTACCGAACGTCGCAATAGTCGTTCTCCTCGTCACCTCCTCCAAAGAAGAAACAGTATTCGTCGCGCTGTTCCTCATCATCGCCCATCGCGCTGTGTTGCTCATCATCATCGCGCCTCTTCTCGACGTCATCTTTACTTTCTTTTTTTAGATGTAGTTTTATTCGCGGAGATAACGATGCGTTTACTAATAATAAAACGTTTACGTCTGCGTGTGTGTATCGTGTGGTGCTCTCGTTGTGCGATGAGAGTGAAACAACGCGCGAGAGTATACTAAAGTAATCAGGATAAAAATTCAGTTACGAAAGAGATACACGTGAAAGAAGAGACGGACGGAGGAGAGCACAGAAGAGCTGTTGCGTGAGACAAACACGTCTTCTCTCTCTCGAAAAAGCAGTCTCACTTTCTCCCACGGCGCTCCGCCACTGCCCTTCAAAAAGTCTGACTTTCAGGACAAAAAAAAAATTGTTCATCCTTTTTTCTCATCAAAATGGACTCTGGTGGAAGTTCGCAACAAACTTTGGTGGAAGTTCGCAACGTTTTTATACACACATCTACTAAACACGCCTTGAAAACCGCTTTGCGAGAGGAGCAGTCTTTTGCGTCGCGATAATACAAACGTCGTCACGTCTTCTGGAGCGATGACGACGCGAGGGCAGAAAAGACGGAGAGGGGCGAGAGATTCTTTGTGGGATTTGGTCGTGAAGTGCGACGATATTTGTTTTAAACACATTCTTCCGAGATTGAATGGGACCGATCTTAATTTCTTGTACGAGGTGAATACGGAGACGAGAAAGGTGATTGAGAGATCGTCTCGCGCAAGAGATTTGAAGTTTAAAGTGAGCGAGATGTCGTCGATATCGACTTTGGAGTTTGCGTGGGAGCATAAATCGTTGTGGTCGAGTGACTTGTACGACGAAAGAGATTTCTGCCATGCAGTTGCTCACACGAATAAACTCGAGTTGCTCAAGTGGATACGAGAGGAGAAAATGTGTGAGTGGGATGAAGGGACGATTAAAACGGCCGCAGGACAAGGTAATCTGGAAATGGTAAAGTATTGCGTTGCAAATGAGTGTCCTGTCGATGAGGACGCGTGTGAAAGTGCTGCCTTCAACGGTCATCTCGAGATACTCAAATACTTACACGAAGAAGCGAAAGTGCCTTGGAATTGGCTAACTGCCGCTTGGGCGGCTGAAATTGGTCATCTCCACATACTCGAATATCTTGTTGAGCGTAAGTATGATGAATATAGCGGACATGCGTGTTGGTATGCGGCCAAGTTCGGCCACTTGGACTGTTTGAAGTACTTGCACGAAACCGCCAAAGCGCCGTGGAACTCTGACGCCGTGCGCTCCGCGCACGAGAAAAATCAACCCGAATGTTTACAATATCTCCTCGACAACAACTGTCCATTACCATATGGTTGGCGATACGAAGACGGCGAGTTACACAGTTCATAAAAACACAAAAACAAACAAAACTTCTTGTACGAACAGAATTAGAGAGAGAGAGAGAGAAAGACTGTGAAAGAATAGACACGCATATACGCGCTTTTCCTCTTCTTCTTTTCAATTCAATCCTCTTCTTGCTTGTGCGTTAAAATTCAAAATTTTCCTCATTTGTTTCTCTCCGGTCATTATTCATCATCAGAGAGAGAGAAGGAGAGAGAACAAACGCGATGACGAGAAACGCGAGCGAGAATGGGAGCGACGATGTGAACGAAAATAAGACGAACAGTTTAAAAAGAAAACAAAACGTAAACTCCACTCCGTCCGATTTTGACATGTTCGCGTTGGTGTACAACTTCCTCCAATCGAACGGGTATAAAGACGCGGCGGAGAAGATGACGAAAGAGATGAAACGAAGACTGAAGACACCAAAATCATTTTCAGAAAAGGAGGAGGAAAAAGAGGAGAATAATACGAAGTTAAAGAAGAAGAAGAAGAAACTGATGATGGTGCAGATGTTGAACGCGTTGGGGACCAAAAATGGAAGTCAAGACGAAGACAAAGAAGCTCTCCTGCCGAGAGTGAAACCGCTGCGCGAAATCATGGGAGAGTTTTTATCCATGAAAGCGAAAGAGCTGAGAAGAAAGAAAAGCACGAACGAACCGATGAAGATGATCTTTCGACAGTGCGAGGAGGCGTTCGGGAACATCGCGACGGAGGAGGAGGAAAAGGAGACAACGGCGGGGTTGCGGAACGACGACGACGGGAGGGAAGGCGTGGTTGGCATAATAGCGGCGAGGGGAGAGGACGAAGATGGTACAGCAGCAGAAGTGTTGGCAGTAGCAGCAGCAGACGCAACAACAGGAGCAGCAGCAGCGCGGCCGCGACAGCAACGAGTTGAGGTGGAACAAAATATTGCCGCGGCGACGAATACAACGAATCATCAGGAGAGAAGAAACAAGAAGAAGCAAGCGGCGCCGCAACGCAAGCACAAGCAAACGATATACAAGCAGTCTTTAGACGATGCGAACGTTCGAGAAAAGATTGCAGACGTCATCGTGCGCACGTTGCACAAGAAGACGGGTAGAACGCCAAATCCTACGCCAACTATGAATTCAGCGAAAAGTAATAAAAACATCGAACGAGAAGAGCTCGCGTTTTCAGACGTGGAAGAAGACGAAGAAGAAGACGACGAGTTTGGCCACCACGTCACGGAGTTAGAACTCGATAAAATCGCCGATCTCATGGAAAAGCCAGAAGATACGATGGAAACAGCGAATGCCATCTTAGGGTCGCTCATGGAATCGACTGATAACGATTTAGGGAGATTTTTAGAAGATCTCGTCGCGCAAACCGAACACGGAAATACGAAGGAGATTAACAAGCTTCCGACGCCGAAAAAACGTTTGTTGTTAAAAGAAGATTGCAAAGCGGCAAATTTGATAGAGACAAACAACGGACAGAAAACTCCGTAGTAGGAGTAGTAGATGTCGCAGTAGCAGTAGTAGTTATTATTAAATTGCGTTTAGATGCACAGTAGTATGGTCCACCAATCTCGGTTTTTGTCCTTTATTACTAGTATATTATTACTTTACTTAAGCAGCGCAACCTGTTCGTACAATTTACTAATCAAAAAGAGCAACGCCAGCAGCAATGCAAACTCGCTCAAGTTTCGATTTTGATTATTCTCGTAGGAGAAAAACTTCATCGGATCGTTCGGATCCACCGCGAAATCATCCTCGCCTCCATTTTTACTATTGACTAACTCCCTCGCCGCTCGCGTCGCGTCGTCCACAGTTCGCATAATTTCATCCATCGCGTTCCCAACCTTATCCGGAACCGCCAACGCTTTTCTCTTCGACTCGATAATCTCCCCACCTTTCAAAAACGTCCACTGATCGTCCTGCGATAAAACTTTCCCCGTGATTAAATTCATCTCCAACGTCGTCTCCACCTTCACCTTCGCCTTCCCGTCTTTACTCTCTATCCGCCACAAAATCTTCGCCACGCTCCCGCCTGGTAACACCTCGATCGAATCCACCCAGTTCGTAAACTTTCTATTCCTTATATTATCGTTATTGTTAGTTTTACTGTTATCGCTCGAAGATATTTTCTCCCCTCCGAATATCGAATTCAACTCGCAGTTGCACTTCTTAAACTTCTCGCTCCCCGAGAATCGTCTCGCGCCGTCTGAAAACCGCACGTCTTTCGCGTACGGGAATATACTTCTGTTCGAATCTTTCCCGTCTCGTAAATCTCGGGCGAGTTGTCGTAAACTTGATTCCACCGCGGGTGACGTTCCTTTGCACTCGAACGTATCGCAGGGATCTTTTGACAAGCCTTTGACTTCCGGGACTTCCATTTCCGCACTAATAATCAAGGTTTTGCTCCTTGAACAACGGTGACGACGTGAACAACGATTTAAAGCGAAAGCGTGCGATGAGTTTGTCGTCGAAAAGGAGACAGAGGCGAACATTTTTGTGCGACAACGAGAGAGAGCGATGAGAGGAATTTGAGCAAATTTTGTGAGATATTTTCGTCTGTCAAATTCTCTCAAAAGAGGGAAAAATGTGAACATATTTGGATATGTGTGATGCTGTTACAAAGTAGTGCGTGAACTTGAATCGCTTTTTGCGCTCTCTTTCTCTCTCTCTCTTCTCTCTCTTCTCTCTCTCTCTTTTTCTCTCTCTCTTTTTCTCTCTGTTTCTATTATTTTGCTTTACGTCGTCGTCGTCGTCGTCGTCGCAGGCTCGTGGCTGCGTGTTCTCTGCGTTTCACTCTTCTTCTTCTTCTTCTTCTTTACTTCTTCTTCTCCCTCTTCTCTCTCTTTTTTATATTTATTATTATTTATATATAGTTTTAAGCGTAACTGGAAGGCGGTCTGCACTCTTCGCTATTGATCAAATCGCACGGAAAGACGTCGCTCGGAGTGTCGTATTTCAACTGCGCTTTACCTTGTAAGTATCTGTTCAACATTCTCTCCGTGCTGTGATTGTATCCGTCGCTGGAGTCCAACATTTTCCCTTCGTTTCGTTTGTCGTGCATGGTCGCTCGGACTCGAGTCGCTAAAACTTTACCGAGTTCGACGCCCCATTGGTCGAAGGAGTTCAGCCCCCACACGAAGCCTTGTACCGCGACGCGGTGTTCGTACAACGATAAGAGTTGCCCGGTAGTGTACGCGTTCAATTCAGGGAGCATAATCGATAACGACGGTCGGTTACCGGTGAAGGTTTTGTGCGGGATGAGCGTGTCCGGGCAATTTTCCGCTCTCAATTCCACGGGCGTTTTACCAACCGCCAACGCGTCCGCTTGCGCGAAAAAGTTGCACATCAACTCGTCGTGGTTGGAAACGATTTCGCCTTTCAAGTATACGGATTGCTGAGATTTAATCACGCCGATGAAATCGCACGGAATCACGCGGCCTTGGTGAATCAACTGGTAAAACGAGTGTTGGCCGTTCGTACCGGGTTCTCCGAAATCAATCTCACCGGTTGGATAATCCACCGGCGTCCCGTCGATGGTGACGCCTTTCCCGTTGGATTCCATGGCGACTTGCTGAATGTGCGGCGCTAACTTAGCGAGCGCTTGACAGTACGGTAAAATAGCTCTCGCGTCGCAACCCAAAAACGAGACGTTCCACGTGGAAATCAAACCGAGCGTCACCGGCAAGTTCTTTTCAAACTCCGCCGTCGCAAAGTGCTCGTCCATGCTCCACGCGCCTTTCAAAAACTGTTCGCACGTCTCGAACCCGTATTGCAACGCCAACGGCAACATGCCTACCGCAGAGCAGACGGAATATCTCCCGCCGACCCAATCCCAAAACGCAAACGCGTTCTTCGGGTCGATGCCGAATTCGCTGACTAACTTCAAGTTGGTCGATACCGCCACCATGTGCTTGCTCACCGCCTCTTTACCTAACGCGGCGATGATCCACTGTCGCACCGTTCTCGCGTTTAACATAGTTTCCGCCGTGGTGAACGTTTTCGAGACGACCACAACCAACGTCGTTTCTGGGTTCAACCCGTTCAAAGCTCTCGCCACGTCCACCGGATCGACGTTGGCTAAAAACCTCAAATTTCTCCCTTGCGCGTCCGCGGCGTGCGATTGGTTCGTCTTCAACGCCGTGTGCACAAACAACGGCCCTAAAAACGACCCGCCAATCCCAACGCACACGACGTCTGTCAGCGGTAATCCCGTGTGCCCGACCCATTCACCGTTTCTCACCCGGTCCGAAAAGTCTTTAATCTTGTCCAACACGTCGTGCACGTCCGGCACGACGTTCGACCCGTCCACGTTGATGACTTTCGACCTCGGCGCTCTCGTCGCGACGTGTAAAACCGCTCTGTTCTCCGTCGAGTTCATCGCTTCCCCTGAAAACATGGCGTTGATTTTCTCCTTCACCCCGCTCGCTCTCGCCAACGCGTATAACTTCTCCATCGTTTCTTCCGTCACGCGTTGTCTCGCGTAATCCACGTACACGCCGTCGTGTTCCAAGGTCAAATTCTCGCACCGATTGTAATCTTTCAACAAATCTCTCAGATGTGTCTTCTCGATATCTTTCACGTGTTCTTTCAGTGCGTTCCATTCGGACGTGGACGAGATTAAAGAACCTTTGTGTTCGGTTTGTAACACTGCCGTCGCGGCTTTCGACGATGGTTTCATTCTTTTCTTATTATTCTTAAGTGTGGTATTCTTAGTATTCGTTTTGATCGTTTTCTTAGATGAGAAAAAAGATGTTGAGTTTTTCAATACCGCCCCCGATGCTGACGATGACATTCTCTGTTCGTAAAATCGGTAGTTTCTCGTTCTCGTGTTCTCGCGCGTGCGTGTGTCTGTGTTATGATAACGGAGCGTTTTGTGTTACAACGGAAAACGCAAGTGATGAGATGAGACTTGAGATGATTATATATGTGATAACGAGAGGTCGGATGAGTCCAGTTTTTTAGTCTCGCGTGCGGTTGAAGAAAAATCTCTTTCTCTCTTTTGAAAGCTGACGAGGAAGCAAAATCTCGTCCCATTATTCGAAAGAAGAAATATCCGCCTCTCGATTTTACGACTCCTTTTTTTCGTGTGTGACTTTGAGATTCTCTCTTTGCATGGCAGGAGGCAAAAAACAAGTAAAATGCCTCTTTGTTCTTTTTTTTTTTGTTGTTGTTAAATTAATAACGTCTTTTCGATTTGCACCAAAATACTTTGAACAACTGTTAAATTAGAGATACAAAAGAGAGACACATCTGTACACGCTTTCGTCGATACGCGGTGAGATGTTCGCGAGGAGGAAATCATCCGTTGTCCTCCTCCTTTTATTCTCCGTCGTCGTTTTGCTCTCAGTCTCATCTTTTTCGGGCGGCGGCTTCACCGCGTGTTTCGGTTTCGTGCAACAAAACGAGACTTCTTTACCATCATCGTATCGACGCGCTTTGTTGCAAAGAGCGCGTGTGTGTTCCAACCCGTGGTGCTTTTTGATCTCGAGAAGACAGAGGGTGAAAATACGCCAGTGCGCGGTGCCTCAGTGCGCGAGGAGAGTGAAACCATTTTCGTGCTCTCTGGAGTATTGCTGCGCGTCGTGGTGCAGAAATCTGCCTTGGGAAATGTTGATTCAGGCTCCTCCGCCATTGTGTCGAGACTGCGTGATTGCGTATCGACCCGGGTGTTGCGGTTGGTGTAAACAAGTTCCAAGTCAGTACTACGGCGGCGTCGTTGGGTGCTACAATTGCCTGGCGTACGCTTTGGAGGTGAGATTTGTTCCAATCATTAAACCGATTTACGGTCGATGCGAATACTGCGAGTGGTCGCCGACGCGATACATCTCTTCGCCAACCTTCGTGAACGTCATCAATAACAACGTGAACATCAACATTAATATCTTTCAAAAAACAATCGTGCAACCGCCGCAACCGGTGGAAAGTCTCGGCGCTGATGAGTGCCGAAATATTGGAGGATGTGGTTTTGACGCGCCCGCTGTTGATGAGGTGCCTGCGGATGAACCCTTAACGCCGGACGAGGCAGCCGCGGGCGATCCTCAACCGGGAGATTTGTCCGAAGAGCAATTGACCGATGCGCTTCTAGATCCGGTGGATGATCCGGTGACCGCAGGAGAGCAAGATCCAGATGTACCCGATCCCATCGAAGGTATAGACGGTGTCGACGTTGACGGCGAAGAAGAAGAAGAAGAAGGAGGAGGAGAAGGAGGAGAAGAAGAAGACGGATCGGGGGAAGACGACCAACCGGTCCGCGAGCCGACCGAAGCGGCGACGGAAGAAGAAGAAGGAACTTTACCGGATGTCGAGGGAGAAGAAAACGCTTTGAATGGTATCGACGAAGGAGTCGATGAACAACCAGGAGAAGGAGAAGGAGAAGGAGGAGGAGAAGAGCAGGATTATTCCTCGCAAGAAGATTACTCCTCGCAAGAAGAAAGCGGTGGAGGAGAGCAGGATTATTCCTCGCAAGAAGATTACTCCTCCCAAGAAGATTACTCCTCCCAAGAAGAAGAAGGCGGAGGCGGCGGAGGAGGAGAACAAGAACCTTCGCAAGAAAGCTTTCAGCCTTCTAACTTTGGCGGCGGTACTCTCGAAGGCGGACTTGGAAACGCTGGCGGGCTTGGAAACGCTGGCGGGCTTGGAAACGCTGGTGGGCTTGGAAACGGCGGCGGTGGTCTCGGAAACGGCGGAGGCGTTGGACTCGGATAATAAAAATTGAGATCATCATCATCCCGTGCCAAACAAAGGGAAGGCGAGATATAAAAGAGAGACACATTAAAAGCACGACGAGAGATGTGCTCCTTCTCATCAAAAAGACAAAATCATCAGCTTGTTGTGATATACATTCCACGGTAAGAAGTGAGATGCGTGTGACATTTTTTACATCTGAGTAATTTTCGCGTATCTTTTCATCATTACAAACACACGTTTTAATACCATAACAATGCGCTCTGCTGCGGCTCCTTCGTTAAAGGCGACTTCGTCGTCGTCGTCGTCGTCATCGAGAAGACCTTCACGACGAGAACGACGACGACGTGCCGTTGCTGTCGCGTCGACGAACGAAACCGAAACAAAAGAAGAAGACCAAACGAAACGAATTGCAATCGTGTTTGGAGCGACTGGTGGCGTCGGACAACTCGTCTGCGCGAAACTCCTCCTCGACGAGAACAGAAGATACGACGTCGTCCACGCGATGTGCCGAAATAAAGAGACGGGCGAGGCTAAACTTAAGACGAAAAACAACGCTTCTTCAGCTTCGTCGTCGTCGTCATCAACAAACGCAAGATTGCGAGTGACCGAAGTAGACGTCAGAGAGGAAAAGGACGTGGAGAAGGTTTTAGACGCGATAATGACGGAAGGAGGAGAAGAAGCGAAAGTGGTGGTGGATATCGTGTGCTGTTTAGGAACGACGGCGTTCCCGTCGCAGCGGTGGAAAGAGAACAACGGGCCGGAACAGACGGACGATATTGCGACCGCGAACGTCATCCGCGCGGCGCGGAAGATTTGCTTTAATCAAAGGAATACGAGTGATACGAATAACAACAATGACAAGAGCAGGTTCGTGTTGATCTCCTCGGTTGGGGTGACGAGAACGGATTCAATGCCGTACGTCATCTTGAACTTATTCGGCGTTTTGAAATATAAGCGGAAATCGGAGAAATATTTAGAACAGACGCAGAAAGAAAACGACGATACGTTCGATTACACCATCGTCCGCCCGGGACGACTCACCGACGGTCCGTACACGTCGTACGATTTGAACACGCTCTTAAAAGCCACAAGCTCGGAACGACGTCAGGTGGAAATCAAACTCGGAGACGACTTCGACCCGCAAGAAACGAGTCGAATCGCGGTTGCCGATTGCGTCGCGTTTAGCTTGGCGAGCGATTTGGCGAGAAACAAAGCGTTCGTCATCGGGACGAAAGAAGGCGACAGCGGGCCCGAGCGAGATGGAAAGAAGTGGGAAGCACTTTTTCAGCAGTCTTTGATGTAATACTAATACTAACAGATATGAGGAGACCAACAACAAAACTCGTTTTTAAGTCGTTTCTTTTTTAGCTTCAGATGCTCTCCTCTTAATGATGCTTCGCTCGTCAAACTCCCCTCTCGAATATCTTCCTTATCTCTCCATATCTTTTTAACACATCAACACAAAGCAACCTGATGATGATATCTTACACGCCGCAAACGACGAGAATACTCCGACCAAATGCGTCTTCATCGTCATCATCATCCTCTCATCAAAAGTCGTCGGTATATTTATCCGCGAGACACAGTTCCTCCTTCTTCGCGTCCTGTTCTTTTGCCGCAAAGTCTTCCCCGTCGGGAAAATCATCATCAAAATGTTCACTCAAAGTCCACGCCTTTCAACTCGGCTCGGTGGACCAAGACGAATTGAACGCCCCCAAAATCGACATATCCTTAACACGGGTAAAAAAAGGCGTTAAAATCGGCGAAGGCGCGTTCGGGTCGGTGTTTTTAGGAGAGTTGAAAGATGAAACAAAGAAAGGAGGGAAAACGACCACCACTCGAGTGGTTCTGAAATCGATGAACAAAAAAATGGGGCGAGACGTGGATTCCTTCTACCAGGACGAGCTGAACGTGCTGAACCGATTGAAAAACAACGACGGCGCGGCACCTTTTATAGGCGTCGCCGGGGCGAACGTGTACTTAGTGTTCGGGTACCAAGGGTCGACGACGTTGGAGACGTGTTTAAGAAAAGGCGAGAACGGGTGCTTCGAAGAGGTGAAAAGGGCGATGGGAGAACCGAAAGCGACGGACGCGGAGATTTTGAAGTTGGGCGCGAAGACTTTGTTAGAGTCGGTGGGTAAAGTGAACGCGGCGAGTATTATTCACAGGGACGTGAAACCGGCGAATATTTTAATCGCGGAGGAGAGTTACGGGAAATCTTCGGCGAAGAGGTTCGTCATGATCGACGCCGGCGCGGCGTGCGATTTGAAAATCGGCAAGAAGAGAATCCTCGAGAGCGGGGCGATATTCGACCCGACCTACGGCGCTCCCGAACAGTTCGAAACCACCGGGTCTGGCTACGGTTTTGGTGGCATGACCAAAAACTTGCTCGGCGTAAACTTCGGCGCGAAAATCTCCTCCACCGGCGAAGTCCCGACGGAAAAATTCGACAGCTACTCGTGCGGCATGACCCTCTTACGCTTCGCCGTCCCGCAACTCTACAGCGAAACAAGCATGAGCTCCATGCGAACGAGTTTAATCCAAACCTACGGAAACGATTTGAGAAAATGGAGAGAGGATGGTGCTCCAGTCAAAGGCGCTCTGTTCACCCAAACCTCTTGCGATTTCGCCGTCTTGGACGAAGCGAACATGTGGGACGTCGTCTGCGATTTGTGCGAGAACGATCCCAGGAAACGAATAAACGTCAAACAAGCCGCGAAAAGAATTAAATAATTTATTCATTATTAGTAATAGTACAACACAGATCATCATTATCATCGTCGTCATCATCGTTGCCTTTATATATTCTCATCGTCGTCTCGTACCACAAAAAAAGACGCATATAAAGATACTTTGAAATCACCATTAATCCAAAATCAAAAGCGCGAGAGAAAACTACTTAGTACTCTCTCCTGAAAGCTCCGCAAAAGACGAGCAAAGGCACGAAAACGAGGAAGAGGCTTCTCTCTCTCTCTCGTTCGAGTCGGAAGCGCAAAAACAAATCGCAGACGACGATTATAAAAGCTTTGATATAATCATCACTTTGGGGAGAAAATGTCATCCACTTCGAGCACACCGGCGAAGAGTAAGAAGTTGGTGAAGCAAAACCTGAGAGAAACGTCAACCCCGCCGTCGTCTAAAGGAGGAGGAAACGATGGATCGGATTACGAGGACGATTCCTGGGAAAAACCAACGCAAAAAGTGAAGACGCAGAAGAGCACACCGACGGCGAAGATTCACTTGGGTGGTTCTGGTGGTCAATTAAAGTCTCCCACGGCGGCGTCCGCGGCGGCGATGAAACAACAACAACAACAACAACAACGTAAAATCAGCGCCGGGTCCACGTCTTGGTCGGACGAGGATGAAACGGAAGCAGATTTTGACGATTGGAAACCGGGGAAGTCGAAACCGTCGCCGAGGAATTTTGGGGCGAACGCGCACGTCTCCTCGAGGAGACCGACGACCGGGTTCGGATCCTCCTCCGATCTCGCGGCTGGCGGGAGGAAAGGTTTCTTTAAGAACAAACGCGTTCGACAGTGCGTGTTGTTGGTTATCGTATTTGCGCTGTTTAGCACGTATTTTAGCGGAAGTGGCGCGAGGAAAGAGAGGAAGAGGATGGAGAGCGTGACGGTGATGGCGTCTTCTTCTTCTTCCGGAGGGTCGGCGCCGAGACGCGCGGGGAGCGGGTCCGCGCCGGCGTCGATTGGATTCGACGCCGCCGCGGCGAGTAAGAAGAAGAGAGCGGAAGGGAAACGAAGCGGGTACGATGTCGCGGATTCCGAGGAGTTGTTGATGGAACAGAGAGAGAAGTACGAGCATCCTCCGGCGGAAGAGGGAGAGGAGGAAGCGCAACCGGAACAGGCGAAGGAAGAGGAGGAAGTGGAGGAGGAGGAGGAAGATTTGGCGGCAACCGCGGAAGAGGAGGTGGAGAAGCAAAGTGATAATCATCATCCGTTCGCGAAGAACGCGTTTGGAGAGACGAACGAGGAAGTCGTGGCGATGGTAAATAGACAAACTCTTCCTCCGAAGGAAGAGGAAGAGAACTCGTCGTCGCAAGTAGACGACGACGAGGGAGAAGAGAAAAAGGAGGTGGGAGAGGAAGAACAAAAAGAAGAAGAAGGGGCGTCGCTCGCGAAAACGCCTGAAATTGACGGTGAGTTTGTTCCGAAAGGAGAGGAAGAAGAAGGAAATGACGACTCGAGCAGCGATCACTTGGAATCGTTGAAGAGTAATCACGAAGAAATGAGCGCGCATCCCGACATTGGTAAACTCGTCGGCGCGATTCCGAAAGAAGAGGGAGACGAGGGAGAAGAAGAAGCGAATCATCTCTCTGCTCCTCCGAAACCAGAGTCAAACGCGCCGCCGAAAAAATACACGGAACCTGCGCTCACGAAAGTGCCAACCAAGAATATCGGTAAGCCAAAAGATAAGGTTTTGTATCCACCACCGGTAGACGTAGAAGAAGGAGAGAAAGAAGAGAAAGTAGAGGAAGCTGGTGCCGCGGCGGATGAAGAGAAGAAGGAGGAGAAGACTGACGACGAAGAACTTCCGGAGGACGACGCTAAAAAAATGATGCTCGACGTGAGCAATGCGAGTTCTTCCGAAGGCTTTGATTTTACCGCCGGTCTCGTCGCGACGGAGGAAAACGCGGACAACGTGAGCAGCGACGCCGAGTTATCGGCGATAGAAAAAGAGGAAGACGTCAAGGAGAAGGAATTAGAAAGCGAAGACGAAACGCAAAAGGAGAGAAAGGAGGAGTATGATGAAAGTGCGGTCGTGTTAAACGAGGAGAACTCGTCTGAGACGTCTCCGAAAGAAGAAGATGAAGAAAAAGAAAAAGAAGAAGAGACTTCTAGTAGCGAAGCGGAAGCGGAACCAATTCCGGCAAAGAAGATGAAGCTACCGACGGTTTCGGATAGCGAAATCGACGCGTTCGTGAAAGATGGGACGCTCCCGGCGGAGGAAGAAAAGAAAGAAGAGAAAGTTAACGCTCCAGTCGAACCTGAGAACGATGACGTGCTCGACTTAAAACGTGCTGGTATGGGCGACGAGCTCGGATTCGACTTTGCGGAAGGTTTGAAGCCTGCGACGACGACGACGACGACGATGGAAACGACGATGGAAACGGAAGAGGCGGAAGTGGCGACGGCGGAACCGACAGAAGAAACGGAAGAAACGATGCCGGCAGAGAAGCAAAAAGAAGAAGAGACTGCTCAAGAACAAGAAGGAAAGGAGGAGAAACCCTCCGAAGGCGAGAACGAGGACGAGAACTAAATGAAGATTTTAGAATCTGCGTTTTTATTATAACGTCTACTTTTTAAAACCATCTCTCCTTGGTCACGCCCGGTTTATACGGCGCCGTATAGCCTTCCGGTAACGGACGGTCCGGGTCAAGTTTGTGTAACATCGCCTCTTTCTTCCTATAAGCCGTGCGCAAATCGTCTTCTGCGAATATGTCCAAATCCATATTCTCAAGCATCGGGTGCACGTTATCTTTGTACCACCGTCGCTGCTTCTCCTTCACCATGCGTTCTTGAATGTTGAAGACAAACTTATCCGGAATTTTCAAATCCATGACGCCTAAGCCAGCACCTTCGGGATAGCCATTTTCGATCCTACCTTCGATTTCTGCGATCTGTTCTGGAAGCACGATCAATTTGCGCTCTTCTTCGCGCGTCAATTTCTCTCCGCCGTCGCGCTTCTCGTTCAACTCTTGTACAACTTTTTGCATCTTTGGCAACAGGTACGCCTCGTGTTCTTTCCACAACCTCGCGATTTCCATCGCTCGCCAACCTGGATTTTCTCTTTCGTTCATCTTCATAGCCGCGACGGTCCATGGTTCCCAGTGCACGCCTTGTCTTCGCCCTTTTTTCGGCAACACTTTCTCCACCGCGTACTTCCAAGTGTGTTCTTGAAACGAAAGCAAACCAGCGTTATCTTCTTTCGTTCGGCGATCTTTCATCGGTCCGGGCGGGTCGAGACTAATATCGCCGTAGAACTGTTTCAAATATTCAAATTTTTTCAAAGGATCCGGTTCGTTTCGCCAGCCGTTTCGCATTTCCTCCTCTTCCGTCGGCAAAATCTTACACGGCGTGTCTGGACCCGTCTTCGCGTAATCGCCCGCCGGAGGATACTCTTCGAGAATTTGCCGTAATCGATCGCCAGATAACGTTTCATTCGCTACTAATTCTTCCGTCGCTTTCTTAACCGCGGCTTTGTACGCGGTCAAAATGGACTTTGAGTTTTCTCGCGCCTCTTTCATGATTTGAAAGATTTTGCGTTCGGCGTATTGTAAATGCCCTTTGTCCGTCACTCTCATGTTGCCGGCTAAAATTTTATTTTCTTCCACGTCCACGTTCTCACCGTTGGCGGAAATAGTCGATCGCATGCGTTCGGTTTTCAAGTCGTACCCGCTCAAAGCGGTCGGGTCGTGCGTGTACGCGGTCAACATCCCGGGCTGTCCCAAGCCTTGGTTGATCACAACGTTTCGCAACAAGTCGATCGCTTCTTTACCGTAATCGGTGCCGTAGGAAGATACTTCATCGTACACCAATTTTTCAGCTTCAACTCCGGCGGTTAAGACTTCCACGCGTTCCATCAAGCGTTCTCGCGTAGGATACATGTACTCGTTATCGTCGAAGCGAGAAAATAACGTCGTCGCCGCTTGAAAGCCTCTCGGAACGATCGAAATGAACTCGCACGGCTCCAACAATTTCGTTTCTTTCCTCAACGTTTCCTGAACCACCGCGCGTCCAACTTCGTGACAGGCGATCAGTTTCGTTAAAAGCTCATCTTTGTCGTGCGCCTTGCCTCTCACGCCGTATAAAACGCGATCTGATCCGTACATAACATCTTCCTCTTCGATTTGCGAGCCTTCTCGTCGCACGCAGTGAACTGCGGCTTCATTCACCACCGACGCAATTTCCGCGCCCGTCATTCCCGGTAAATTTCTCGCCAATCTCGCGGTATCGATGTCTGGATTCACGTTTCGTTTTGACAGGTGAATTTGCAAGATTTTTTGCCTCGCGTCCACGTTCGGTTTGTTCACTTCAATCTTACGATCGAATCTCCCGGGCCTTAACAATGCCGGATCTAACAAATCCGCTCTGTTTGTCGCGCCGATAAAAACAACTCCGGTATCCGGCGTGAAACCATCCATCTCCGTCAACAACTGGTTCAACGTTTGCTCGTGTTCTTCTGTTCCTCGCGTTCCGGCGCTCGCCCGCGCGGTACCTAAAGCGTCGATTTCATCTACGAAAATCAAGCACGGCGCGTTCAGGCGCGCGCGTTTGAACAAATCTCTCACTCTCGCCGCGCCAACGCCGACGATAATTTCCACAAATTCTGAACCAGCCATGCTGTAAAACGGCACTTTTGCTTCACCCGCGATTGCTTTTGCGAGCAACGTCTTGCCAACCCCAGGTCCACCTTCCATCAAAATCCCTTTCGGCGGTTTCGCGCCAACCTTCGTAAACGTCGTCGGATCCTTCAAAAACCGAATAATCTCGTCCAAATCCTCTTTAATATTCTCCAAACCACCAATATCTTCTAAAGTGACGTTTACGGTCCCATCTTTTCTGGCGGAAACTCCGGACTGCGCGAACTGTACGGCCTGTATCAAATCGGTCGGGATGGCGTTCTTTTTCATGATGCCTAAATAAATCGACCCCATTAAAAACACAAACCCGCCCACAGCCATACCGATAAACTGTAACTGTCCGTACCTGTTCGTCGCGTATTTTTGGTGGTACGTGTACCAAACACCTCTCTGCTCGGCGATCAACCTACACGCTTTCTCTAACGTCTCCGTCGCCGGTTTCACGATGTACTCCGTATCTTTCGTCGCGACGATTTTCGTCGCGTCTAAACTATCCACCAAATCGTACCCTAACGTCACCTTATACCATCGTTTCCTCGGCATCGTCCTCAACGGTGGCGGTGGCAGATATCCCCACATGGGTGGTTCCCAAACCTCAAACGTCCTCACCATCCCTCCAGGTTTCGAACTGTTAATCGCCCTCTGAAACTCCCGCATCGGTAACTCCTTCATCCTCGACCACTTCGGTTCCTTCAAATCCAACGGTTCCGCCACCGATTCGTACGTCAAATACGTTTCCGTGCCTCTCGTGTCGTTAATTCTCGGCCCTTGCGTGGCAATCCTCTCCTTCGCTCGTTTGCTGAACAGTTTATAGTTTTTATCCTGCTGTTTTTGCATTTGCTCCCATTTCTCTTGGCTCATGCCTTTTGGTTTTATCTGCCTCGCGACGATGTATACTCCGCCTCTTTTTCCTCCTTTTCCTCCTCTTTGCTGTTGACCGTTTTCTCGAAAACGTATTCTCGTCGTCGAAGCTTTCACTGCATTCTCGCGGCGACTGGATAACGCTCCACTCATCAAAGAAGAGGAAGAATTGATCGACGACATTTGCGCGACGACATTTCTCCTCAAACTCCTATTATTAGGAGAAGAAGAAGAAGAAGACGTCGCTCCGGTCGAACCGCTCGAAGCTCTCGTCGCGCTGCTACCGCTACTCATCATCGTCCTCGTCGCTGAGAAGAGGTTCTCTCTTCTTCTTTGTTGTCTTCTTCTTCTCAGACGGTCCAAAAGCAGCAAATGAGAAAGAGTTCGTAGGAGCAGAGGAGCCGTCAAACGAGGGAAAATAGGGCAGAATTTTTGAGGGTTTTGAACAAAAAAAACGCCTTAATTTTTTAAATACTATATAATATAATCTTTGGAGCTGATCTGATCTGTTATAAGAGTTTACGAGCGGCGCGCGAGATTCGTTACACATAATACTCTCTATAAATCTCTATCTCTCAGTACCCCCCGCGATTGATTCGTTTCTGCGTTCGAGTCATCTCGGTCGCTTTCGCGGCGAGGTGTAAATACGATTTGGAGGAAGAGGAGGAAGAACTTTTTTTCACGACGTGTTGTTGTTGTTGTTGTTGTCTTTGTTTTAAAGAAGAATACGAATGCTCGGAAAACATGCCTCGTCGTAAACACCGCGCCGTTACACTCTCGCGACGATCAATCGCCATTTTTCGAAGGGCTTCAGTGAGAAGTTGTTCGCTCTTTGTCTTCTTCTCTTCTTGGTCTTCTTCTTCGACGTCTTCGTCTTCTTCTTTCGTCGTCATTTTTTACGAAGGAAGCGGTCGTATTTTTTGCAGATTTTCTCTCGCTTTTGGAAAAATCAATCGGAAGATTTATCTTCATTTTCCTTGTAAAAAAAGACGTACTAAACGCGCTTTATAAAGCGCACAGAAACACGCAGCGCAGACGACGAATACGAAAACAAAGAGCCCCTCTCCTCGCGCGAGAGTTATACATATTTTTAATACATAATATCAAAAAAGAAGCAGAAGATAAAGAAGAAATGGAGACGACGGCTGCGGATTTGACGAAAACGTTGCCACATAGACTCACCTCTCCGTACTCGAAATGTTTCAATCGAGTGCCGATTGTGAGCGTGCACGAGAAAGCGGACGAGAACGGAGGTTTATCTTTAGTCGGTGAAACGCTCGTCGTCGGTGGGTGGGTGAAAACCGGTCGAGAAGCAGACGCCGGGAAGATTTTGTTCTTAGAGGTGAACGACGGGTCCACGCCGCAGAGTTTACAAGTGGTCGTCTCGAGCGAGATTTTTTCCTCTTCTGAAACGTCTTCTGGGGTGTCGTCGTTGGCGGATGTGAGACCGACTGGGACGAGCGTGGTTATCGAAGGCGAGATCAAGTTGCCGCCGGAAACGGCCAAAGGGCAAGTGATTGAGCTTCACGCGTCGAGAGTTCTCTCGGTCGGGAAGTGCGACGCGAGCACGTACCCGATTGCAAAGAAGAAGCAAACTTTGGAGTATTTGAGAGATAAGATTCACATGAGACCGAGGACGAACACGATTCAGTCCATAGCGCGAGTTCGGAACGCTTTGGCGTTTGCCACGCACGAGTTTTTCAACCTGCACGGGTTTTGTTACGTGCACACGCCGTTGATTACCAAGAGCGATTGCGAAGGCGCCGGGGAGATGTTTCAAGTGACGACATTGTTGGGCGAGTGCGACGAGGAAGACGGGAAGAAGTTTACGAAGAGTTCCGTGGAAGAAGCGGTGGTGATGGAGAAGAGAGCAGAAACGGCGGCGATCGAGACGAAAATCGCGGAGATGAAACAGGAGGAGAAACCGTCGAAATCGGGTTTGAAGGAACAGAACAAAAAATTGGAACAAGCCAAGAAAGATTTGAGCGAGTTGGAACGCAAGTTTCGTAAAGTTGGAGGTTTACAAAGGAGTGAAGATGGAACGATTGATTATTCCGAGGATTTCTTCGGCGAGAAGACATTTTTGACGGTTTCTGGTCAGTTAGCCGTGGAGACGTACGCGTGCGCTCTGAGCAACGTGTACACGTTTGGGCCGACGTTTCGCGCGGAGGATTCATACACGACGAGACATCTCGCGGAGTTTTGGATGATTGAACCCGAGCTGGCATTTGCGGATTTGAACGACGACATGCAGTGCGCGGAGGATTACGTCAGACACTGCTGCAAATATTTGCTGAAAACGTGCAGAAAAGATTTGGAGTTTTTTCAAAAGATGTACGATAAAAACTGCTTGGAACGCGTGGAAAACGTCGCGAACAATCCGTTCGGGAGAGTTTCGTATACCGAGGCTATTGAGATTTTAAAAGACGCCGTGGAAACGAAGAAGAAAGAATTCGTGTACCCAGTCGAGTGGGGGATCGATTTGGCCACCGAACACGAGCGGTACTTGGCTGAAGAAGTGTACAAGAAACCGGTAGTGGTGTACAACTACCCGAAGGACATCAAGGCGTTTTACATGCGCTTAAATCCGGACGGTAAAACCGTGGCCGCGATGGACATTTTGGTCCCAAAAGTTGGCGAACTCGTCGGTGGTTCCCAGCGCGAGGAGCGATTGGACGTTTTGGAACAACGCATGAAAGATTGCGGCTTGGAGTTGGAGGAGTACAGCTGGTATTTGGATTTAAGACGGTACGGTTCGGTCACGCACTCTGGGTTTGGTCTCGGCTTTGAGCGTTTGATTTTGTTCACCACGGGCATGGAAAATATCAGAGACGTGATTCCGTATCCGAGATGGCCGAAAAATTGCTTAGAAGGGCATTAAGTTCATTGAATTTACAATAGAGAGAGAGAGAGAGAGAGAGAGAGAGAGAGAGAGAGAGAGAAAGAGAAGATGAAAATACCAGAAGAAACGAGCGAGCGAGATTACGCTCGCACAAACACGAAATACTACATAAACTCGCGAGGAAGAAGAAGAAGAAGAACAGCATTGAACCCTTTTAGTCTTCTTCTTCTTGGTTGTTCTCTTTTTCTCTCCTCTCTCGTCCTCGCCAAAGCGTCTCTTTTCTTCTTCCCTTTGTTTTTCAGACGACGTCCACGTTTCGTTCTTTCACATAGAGTTGCTCTTCATTTTGAATTTCTTGACAACATCTCACACAAAATAACAAGGAAAAGAGAAAGATGGGCGAAGACAACCCCGCGACGACGACGATTCAGACGACCACGACGGAAGAAGAAGAGGAAAAGTTGGACCCTCTGAAATCGATCAAAGATCAGATCGTCGCTTACGACCCGGAAGACAAAGAAGACAAAGACAAAGAAGCAGACGGAGGAAATCCGCTGACGAAAGAGCAAGAGTCCGAAGCGTTGCCGACGTTGAAAAGCGGGCAAAAATATACCTGTTTTACGTGTCAAACGCAAGATTCGTACAAGTGGTTCAAGAGTAAGATGGAAGAGAACGTCGGGAAGGTGATTTGTAAGAGGTGTTATCACAAGGAGTTGGTGGAATTGAGCGATAAGATTTGCGCGGTACGTTCGTGCGTTTTTGATTTTTTCCCAAAGGAGGAAAGGAAGGGTCGTCACCGGAACAAACGAATAGACTTTTTGTTGTTGTTAACATTTTTTACTAACGCTCTGATATTATCTCAAACCACCACAGGCGTGCGGCACCTCGAAAACATCCGGATGTTGGTACCGATCGAAGAAGGACGATTCGAAGTGTTTGTGCCAAAAGTGCTACAAGAAAGAGGCGAGATCGATGGTGGATAAGACGTGCAGAGCGTGCTCGACGACGAAGAGCAGCCAGTGGACGCGTTCGAAGATGATCCCGGGGGCGGATTTGTGCACGCAGTGTTACAGGAAAGAGACGAAGATAAGAGAAGGGAAGATTGACATGGAACAGTTGAAGAAGGAGGCGGGGATTTTGGAGTTGAGGAAGAAATCGGATGATGCCGAGGAGGCTGAGTCTGGGGCGAGCGATGCAACCGCGGCTGGGGGTATCGGAGGAAAGAGAACGCATTTGCCGCACGAAGTCGCGCCACCTCCGCCAAAGAAGGTGAAGAAGTCGTATTACCAAAAAAAGAGACCGGTTATCATCCCGGACATCTCTCCCGAAGATGCGGAGAAGTTGTTGCGCGCAGCGGTCATACCAAAAACAGAGGAAGAGTTGGAGGAGGAAAAGAAATTTCGCGAGTTGTCTTCAAAGTGTTGCGTCTGCAACTCGGAGGATTTAGACAACAGGTGGAAAGAGAGCGTCTTGCACTTGGAAGGTAAATTGTGCGACATTTGCTATTTCAAGGAGCTGTTGATTCGAGGAGGCTTGCCGCTCGCAGCATCTAATTGAGGAGGTGAGGAGGAAGAAGTTGAAAGGACACTTCGTAGCGCGCAAAGTAGCGAGAAGAGAGACACGAACATACATTACTATACATTATTACTACTTACTACTAAGAGATATACATCCCAATACAAGCTAATGAACTACTCTCTGCTATGATATTCTACTTTTTTATTATTCGAGACGCATTTCTTTAAATTCGTTAAAATTTGCTCCTTCGTTTTGTTGAAAATTCGGTTGTCCTGTGTTATTAAAGGTTGAAACGTAACGAGCTCCCACGTTAGCGCCTAATGAGTTTGGAATACCACCGCCGCCCCCGCCGCTTCTGTGATATTCAACACCGGAAGTCATGGTCGGCGGTGGAGCGAGCGGGGCTGGTGCCTCTGCAGCAGTTGATTGCGCTCCCGAGCTACTTTTATCAACCCATTGTTTCAAATTTTCATCGTAATAGAAAGTGTTCTCTGGCAAACCTGCGGTTTCTTGTGGCGCCACTTTCGGACCTTCATAAGGCTTGTCCGGTGCGGGAACTGCCGCAGAGAATAATTTGGAAAATGATTTGACCAGCTTAAAAGGAACTCCCGGTTGTTGTTGTTGTTGTTGTTGTTGGCCAGAGTAAGTCGTTTGCGACAAGGGGGGATAATTTTTCTCTCCCGTATTATTATGACTATTGTTTCCGTGTTCGTCGAGGCTTGCCAGCGAGTGAGACCTCGAATGATTCGCACTCTCGTATGCTGTTGACTGTTGTTGATGGTATGGATTCTGTTGAGGTTGATTCGAAACGCTTTCCAAACTCGAACTCGAACCGTATCTTTGATGCTGGAACGCGGTGTCTTGACTGCTCGATCTTTGATGAAATTGCTGCGGCGGCGGAGTATCATCGAGGCCACGACTACCGATCACATCAACATCGTCACCTCCAAACAGCGCATCTACTGTTCCTCCAACGAATCTTGAAAGTCCTCCCGCTATCTTTTTACCGACATTCGCAATTTTTCCTTTAATGGCGCCCTGACCGAGCTTTTCTCTGATTCGTTTTTCTAAATCTACTGCTTCCACTAAGATGACATCGACGCTTACCCCCGAATCACTGCGAGAGTCGTCTCGTACGAGCTTAAGATATTTCTGAACGTTCTTAAGCGTCGCAAGAGCGACGTGAAAGTGACCAAAATCGGCTAAAAGCACGCAGTAGGAAACTTTCATCCTTTGATGAGGTGCAAGCACCGACAACGAAGCTTTTAAAGCTTCGCTACCTTTGCCTTCGGCAAAGGAGAGCATGATTCTTTCCGCAATTAAGGAGCGGTGATACGAGCGAGGGTCTCGACAAGGATTATCGTTACTCCCGATTAAGCGCATGCGCGCTGCATCGTTCGGCCAAACGTCACCAGAAAGAAGATAACATAAATGAGCGATGCCCAAATAATTGCTCTCTCGGCAAGCATCGCCAAGAGTAATTAATCCATTCGTTATCGTTTTATCTCGTTCGTTCGAGTTTAAGGAAACCATGGCAATCACCTCTCTCCATCTGTCAGAAAGTGCAATGTTCTCATTGTTTCTCGTTATTAGATCCTTGACGGCAACGTCTGCTCGTCCGATTGAAAGTAATTCAAGCACTCGCAAAGGTGTCCCAACTTGCATAGTTTCCTGAATAGCTCTCACACAAGTATCTGATATAATCGTCTCATCGCGAGTCAGTCTGGCAACTTTTACAGCCACGTTCCACAACTTATGCGTGTGTGCAATATCTAGAGCAGCGATAGTGTTTCCTATTGATATCTGCCGTTCAATCTCCATCAGTATTGCAGGCGACGCATCTCGCTCGGAAACAGACGCACTTGTCAACGACGAAGGAGAACCGTCGGCGCGATTTTGAACGTGGAGAACACTCGCCACTTCAGCTTTAAACGCAGCTTCACCAAAACTTCGCAACGAGTCGAACGTTTTCTTTCTCGAAAGAAAGAGAGACAAAATTCTCCACATCTCGCTCTCTCCTATCGTTTGCGATGAATTATTTGCCAAACGTTCACACTTGGAGCACAAACTCTCATCGGTCATTAAATTCTCAGAGTTGCTCAAAAAGAACGTCTCATCGCTCGCAACCTCGACAAATTCGCGAGCACCAAAGTCGTCGCTAGATCTAAACATGTCATGAAGAGAATGTGTGCACAACGAAAACAAATTTTCGTGCGCTTGAGACACCGTTGCGAGCGTACCACCAAAACCAAAAGCGATGCAGCGATGAGGAGGTTTTCCATCCGGAGATCGAACGGTTCCAGGTTGCGCGTGTGCTTGAATTGAGCTGTTGCTAACGTGACTACTGATGTTGTGCTGCTGAAATTGTTGCGGCTGATTTTGTGGAGATGGCATGATTGGTGGTGGCACTCCAAAATCGCTCGGAGGTTCGTACGCCACAGCCGCTTGAGCTGGGACGAGAGGAGGTACTCCAAAATCGCTCGGAGGTTCGTACGCCACAGCCGCTTGAGCTGGAACGAGAGGAGGTACTCCAAAATCGCTCGGAGGTTCGTATGCCACGGCATGACTATTCTGCGCTTGAGCTGGGACGAGAGGAGGAACTCCAGGCTCGTACGCCACGGCATGACTATTCTGTTGCTGGACAACCGGTAGACTCGATATGGATGGTGGCGGAGGAGGAGGTGTGAACATTTTTGGCGGCGGACCCCCAAACTCCGAAGGTGGCTCGTACGCTCGAACCGCGGGCTGTGTCACCGGTGGAGGAGGAATCGTAGCTGCCGCCGTCGGCTGCTGGTACAACTGTATGGGGGAATTTGAGACATCCGCAAAATCGTTCAAAAAGTCATCATCTACAGCCGGTGCATTCGTAGCCGAAATGCTATCAACGCCTTTACTTTCCACGCGCTCCGCATAAACGAGCGGCGGTGATGGCGCCGCCATCGTTTCCTCTGCACCACCTAACGTGTCAAAAAACGCCACATCGTCGTCGTTTCCCGCGAATAATCCATTGAAATTTGTATTGTCGCTTTGAACTACCGCTGATGCCGATGTCGTTTGCGAATGGTATTCTTCTCGTTGATAATTATGCTGTTCCTGATGTCCTCGCGCGTCTAGTCCTCGTCCTCCTTGTTTTTGATAATAGGCGGCATAGTTGTCCTGTACCTTCACCGGCGGCGGCGGCGTTTCTTCGTTCAACCATTCGTCCACGGTATCATCCGACGGTTTAGACGCCGCCGAAAAAGGTCTTTCTTTATCGTTGTTGTTGTTGTTGTTGTTGTTGTCGTAATAATTATTGGTATTGCTATACCCGTAGTTTTCGTTCCGTGGCGTCCTCGTCGTCTTCACGATTGGCGAAGGCGCGTTCGCGTCAAACGTCGACGAGTCGTCGTTTTGATTATTATTATTATTATTACTCTCGTGATGATGATGATGATAATACTCTCGATGATGATCACGCCGCATCACAAAAGCGTCTTCTTCTTCTTTCACTTCTTCTCGTTTTCGCTCGTATTCTTCTTGGTTGTTTCTTCGTTGGTAAAAGTCGTTGAAATTGTTTTGCGCCTTCTTCTCTTCCTTCTCTTTCTCCTTCGCCTCGTCGAAATCGTTCAGCCAATCGTCGTCGTCGTTGTCGTTGTTCTTATTAGTATTCTCCATCGTCGTCCTCTGTGTTTTTCGTCCTCTTCTTTGTCGTCGTCGTCTTTGTCTTTGTGATTACGATGATGATGATTTGAGAGAACGTGCTTTTCGCTCTCCGTGCGAGTGTATTAAATCTCTCCAACGAATAGTACTCTGCGCTTTTAGAGCGTCTCGTTCTTGTCTTTTACCTCCCTTCGTTGCGTTCTCAAACAGAAGAGTCTCTCTTATTTATCCACGATTTCGACGAATCGAAAGCCCCCGAGAGCGGGGCACACCAAAACGTCCTCTCGGTCGTTTCTCTCTCTCTCTCTCTCCGACGAATCCAATCCACTGAGAAGGGAAATCGAAAAGTGAGGAAAAGTCTCGTCAGAAACACAACGACGAGATAAAGAGCATTCAAAACTCTCTTTAAAAGGAGAACGACACACTAAAAGAAGAACACACAACAGAAAAGGCAGTAAAGAGTAGCACAGGTAGTACACACACGTATAGGAGTTTCGAGAGATGAGGACGAACGAGACGAATACGAAGAATACGACGAAATCCATTTCCAATCCGTACGGCGAATTGAGCGGCGACGACGAGGACGACGACGAGGTCACGGAGGAGCGCGCGAGAAGAAGACAAAAAACTTTTGGAGGAGGAAAAGAAGAAGGAGAACAATATCAACACCATCATCGATTCGGAGGAGGAGGAGAACGACGACGCTCTCGTCGAGAAGAAGAGGGAGAGGAAGACTATTCTCGTCGTCGTCAACACCGGCCGCCTCGCCGTCGTGACCACGACGAGTACGACGACGACGAATACGACGACGACGATTACGGCCGATCGTCCCGCGGGTACCATCGACGAGGACGACGTTCCTCCGCGTCTCCGGAGAGTCCTCCTTCGAGAGGACGGAGCCGATCCCCGGGGATCGAACGAAGACGACGACGAAGAAGAAGCGAAGATGAGGAGGAGAACAGAGGAAGACCAAAGTTTGGCGTTCCGGAGGAGATGGAGAAGTTTCACGAAGCCGAACTCCCGAACGGCAAGAACAAAAGCACGAGACGAAGTTTCGATCGACCAATAGGAGGAGGAACGGCGGAAAAGGCAAACGGGTCTCATCATCAAATGCCGCAAGGACGACAACACGGGAGAGATATCGAGAGGAACGCGCAGAATAGATTAAACATGGCGCAGCAGTGGTTGCAATCGAACGGGTACGAGGAAACGCAGAAACAAAACGAGATTTTGCGGAAGAGGAGAGAAGTGTACGTGGGGAATTTAATTCAAGGCGTGGTGACGCCGAACATTTTAGCGGACGTGTTTAACGCGATTTTGAAGAAAGTGGCGCCGAAACTGTGCGAACGCGAAGTGGCGGGGAATCCGGTAGTGAACGTCATCATGGATTCGCAAGGCTCGTTTGGGTTTGTCGAGTTGAGGTGCTTCGAGATGGCGCAAATCGCTTTGAGATTCGATAAAGTAGACGTGTGCGGCAGGCCGATGAACGTCGGGAGACCAAAAGGATACATCGAAGACCCGAGAGTTGGAGACGATTGTCCGCAAGAGGTGGTGGATAGCATGGTCGAGTTTGGCGGAAGTTTAGACGACGACGAGGCGAAAGCGAAAGAAAAGGAGTTGGCGAAAGCGAAAGCGGCGGCGGCGGCGGCGGCGGCGGCAAAGATTGCGGCGAAGATGAAAACGACGACAACGGTGGAGAATTTCAGGAAGAAGAAGAAGAACGAGAGCGCGCTGCTAAAATCGGTAAATATGAGATTAGAGAATTTGCTTTCCTTGGACGAAGTTGAAGCCGCGGAGAAGAAAGATAAAGATGGCGCGGAGGCGATTCTAGAACAACTTTTGCAAACTTGTTTAGAAGAGTGCGAACGAACGGTCGGGATGGTCATGGCTCTCGCCGTACCGACGCCGACGCAAGACGTGTTCGACAACCCAGAGCTGAGAAAAGGAGGCGCGAGGTGTTACGTAAAATTTGACAGCGAAGCCGTCGCAGAGAAAGGCGTATCCAAAATGAACGGACGAGAGTTCGGCGTCGATAACGTTATCAAAGCTTCGCTCGTTACCGACGAGGAGTTCGTCAAAGCGTCCGAGAATGTTTGGGTTTAATAAGTCAGAGAGAGTTATAAGCAAAAAAAAAGAGAGCTACGACGTGAGTACATTGTAACAAAAAGGCACCTGCCTGGTAACTAGGGCTTATATAATACATGTTGTAGACACACAGTTTACCGAAGACGGTGGTACTACCACCGTACGCTTCAATTTTTCTCATTTCTTTTTCATCGCCTTGTGCTTTTTATCAATCGCCTCGAACGGGGTCATTTTGAGAAGAAACAAACGATTCGCGCGTTCTTCTAAAGAACCAACACACTTCAAATTTTGACGCGTCAACTCTATTTTTAAATGATCTAAACCGAACCGCTCCAATTCTTGCGCCACGTTTATGTCGTGCAAATCGATTGGTTCAAAGTTTTCCTGTTTTGGAGGCGACGAGTTCGACGACATCGGCGCCGCCCCCACGACGGGAAATTCTTTCTCGTCGTTCGCTTTTGCCACTTTGATGACTTTTCTCTCCTCCTCTTTTCCTTCTTCTATTTGTTCTTCTTCTGTAGTGCTCTTGTTCGTCGTCCTCTTCTTCTTTTTTCGTCGAAAATCGTCCTCGTCCTCTTCGTCGTCTGAATCGTCCTCCTCCTCCTCGTCGTCCCGAACTCTACCCTTCTCGACCGTCGTCTGAATCGTTTTCGTCGTCGCCACTTTCATCGCCTCTTCCATCCTCTCCTTCACCTCCTCCGAATCCTTCCTAAACCGTTCTTCCTCCTTCTCCATTTTCGCTCTCTTCCTCGCCTTCTCTCCCGTTCGCTCCTCGATGTACTTCAACGCCAACGCCTCTTCCTCTCTCAAGCTTTCCTCCTTTGTCCATTTCTCCATTTTCCGAGCGTTTTCCGAGACGTGGTACCTTTGTCCTTTCAAATCTCGACACATGTCGTTGTTCGGCTCTGCGTTCCTCCCTTTTTTCTTCCCAGTGGATCGAAGTAACGTCCCGAATCCGCCTTTGCCTCCTCGGAGGCCTTCTTTAAGGAACAACTGGTACGTTTGGTTTTCTTCGATTCTTTGTCTTCTTTGTTGTCTTCTTCTTCTCGTCGTCGAGGTCTCATCGCGCGCGTTTCCTTTTCCTCCGTTTCCATCGTCCTCTTCTTCTTCTTCGCGCTCTTCTTCTTCTTTACAATCATCCTTTTCCAAGGCGAGGAACGATTGCTTTTCCCGTGGAATCCCTTCGCGCTTTTCCACCGCGCTTTTCAATCTCTCCAACTCATCTTCTGTGTCATCCTCGTCGGAAGAGGAATCAGAAAGTTTTATTATTTGGTAACATCGCGTTCGCGTGGAATTTATCAATCTCACGAACACGTTTTTCGTTCTTCGCGTTCGTACTCTTCTTCTTCGTCTCGTGACGATCGTCATTTTTGTGCGGCGAAGAAGTGCGGAAAAGAGACTCGATTTCGTTCAAACGAAGACGAAGACAAAGTCATTATAAGAAGACGAAGAAGGGTCAAGAAGCGAGAGAAACAACGAGCGTTCGTCTTCTTTTCCTAAAGTCTTTCTCTTTCAAACGCTTCATCGCTCTCTCTCTCTCTCATCTAAAGACGACAAAACACCACCACTCGGATGACGACGACGACGGATGGAATACAGACGACGACGATGAATCTCTTCGCGCAGACGGCAAAGAAGATGAAACGAAGAAGCAAAAAAGAAGCGATGCTGATGATAACGTGCATCGTCGTCGCGTTTTTCGCGTTCCTGGTGCCGCTGAGTGCTCTCGCGATCATAACGGGACCTTTTCTCGCTTTGGTGTACGTGAAACGAAGTAAAAAGCGTCGACCACACGAAGACAAGTCCGAGAAGAAGGAGGAAGAGGAGACGAAGAAAAGCGGCTTTACCGTGACGAAGAAAGAAGAAGAAATTGATAACGATGAAAAAGAGACTTTAACCAACAAAACGACCACGGTACCGAGTAAAGTGGAAGAGAAAGTCGCGCTGACGGGTTCGGCGGCGTTGATGGCGAACATGCGACGGTCGGCGGCGAATACCGCGAATACCGGGGAGAAGGCGAAGATTTCTTCTTCGGCACCGTCGAAATCCGGTACGATTTCGAAAGAAGAAAAAGAAGAAACGCGTGATACTAAGAGCGGCAAAAGTGGGCACACTGTTTGGTACGTTTTGCACGGCGGCGAAGCGGCGCAGCAAGTCGCCAGGGACGTGAAAGAGGCGATGGAAGAGGAGTTTTTGGAGAAGCGAGGGATGAGCGACGTGCGCGTGACGACGGCGTCGATGGAAGATTTCAAAAAGACGCTGGAGTTGCACCGCATTCAAGGCGACGACAACAACAAAAACGATGAGATCAATAGGAAAAGAAGACGGGCAATCTTTGTCGTGGAAACGGTGGAAAACGCGCAACCGGCGGAAGAGGCGGGAAGCTGCATTAGGTATTTCAACAAGTTGAGGAAAGCTTTGAAATCGTCAGAGGGAGGAGATAAAGCAACAAAACTGCCGTTCGATGAGAACGACGCATTTGAGTATGCCGTGATGGGATTGGGCGATACGAATTTACTTTTAGATCGTCAAACGACCACCGCAAAGGATTGCAATCAAGCCGCGCAGACGTTAGATAACGCTTTAGCTGCTTTAGGCGCGCGCAGATTGTGCGAGAGAGGATTGGCGAACGATGCCGTTGGCTTAGAGGAAGGCGTGTTGCCGTGGTTGAAAGAGAAATTGTTACCAAGCGCGTTCAAAGCTATCGAGGAAGAGAAAGTTCGAGCGGAGAGAGATAAGCCGATCGAGGTGGTCTTTGCGTACGGCTCGCAAACTGGGAACGCGGCTGAAATCTGTAAGAATTTAGCGGCGGAGGCGACGGAAAAGTATAAGAAGGATAAAACGATGCGCGTCGAGTGTTTCGCGTGCAACGAACTCGACGCGGAAACATCTTTGAAACCGGGGACGGTTATTTTGTTTTGCGTTTCGAGTACGGGCGATGGGGACGCGCCGGATAATTGCGACATGTTTCTCACAAGATTAAAGCGAAGAGTGAAGAAGACGACGGCGAGCAATCCCGTTCTCGCCGGGACTCAGTACGCCGTCTTAGGTCTCGGCGATCAAAACTATTCCGCATTTATGGCAGTTCCGAGAATGTTTTCAACAACTATGGAAAAAGGTGGCGCGACGGTGTATAAGAAAAGATTAGAAGCGGACGATACGCTCGGTTTATACGAACAAGTCGACGCTTGGGTAGATACGTTATGGGAAGATTTAGATAAAGCCATCGCAAGAGCGAAAGCAGCCAGAGAGAATCCGAAAGGTTTTCTCACCAGTAATTCAACAAACAACGGTAGTAAAAGTGATACAACGACGACAGTAACAACAACGACCGCTAAAGAAGCGATTTTGTCGTCGTCGTCGTCGTATAAAGGTATTCCAGCGTTGCAACCGGCGCGCGTGAAAATATCGTTTACGAACAACGGACCGACAGAAAGATCAACATCTTCGGTAGAATTAGGAAAAGACGCGCTCGCGACGAGAGAAACTCCGTTCTTCGCGAAAATTGCCGCGAAGAAGATTCTCACGAACGCGTCGTCTGACCGAAGAGTCGTGCATCTCGAATTTGATTGCAAGAACAAAAACGATTCGGTGGAAAATTACGAGCCCGGAGATTCGCTCGCGGTGTTACCGAAAAACGACATTGCGTTAGTGTCTGAATTGATGACTCGGTTAGGAGATGTAGAAGGTACGAAAACGTTCGATTTGGAATGGATAGAAGGTATGGCGCCGCCAGGGAGTGACGTTGCAACGGCAACAAAGCCGCTTCCGCACGTGATTACGCCCTGTTCCGTTCGCGACGCGCTGGAAAAGTACATCGACATCACCTCTGTCCCGAGGAAATCTTTCCTTCGCGCGCTCGCCGAGTGCTGCACAAACGACGACGAGAAAGATCGTCTTCTGCTTCTCTCCTCTCGCGACGGGAAAGAGCAATTTCAAACGGAAATTACCGACGAGCGACCAACTCTTCTGACACTCCTGCGAACGTACCCGAGCTGCTCGATTTCCTTCGAACGATTACTCGATATCTCGTCACCCCTGTTGCCTCGAATGTATTCCATCACGAGCTGTAAAGACTCGCAAAAGAATCCGTCCGTGGCTTTCTCCGTGGTGAAATACGAAGCCCCGGAAAGTAAAGAAACGCGATTGGGCGTCGCCACGAATTGGCTCGACCGGCTTCCCGTTGACGACGGAGACGAAAAAAAATACGACTTCAAAATACCAATCTACAAAGTCCCCACGAAAGCGTTCGGATTACCTGAAGATATTTCCAAACCAATCGTAATGATCGGACCAGGCACTGGCGTTGCGCCATTTCGAGGTTTCTTACAAAAACGTGAAGCTTTAGCGCGCGCAAACCCTTCGTTACAATTCGCCGAATCCTGGCTCTTCTTTGGCTGCCGACGCAAAGATGAAGATTACTTGTACGAAGCCGACTTCAACGCTTTCGTCGAAAACGAAACGCTCACTCGTCTCGTTCCCGCTTTCAGCCGCGAAGACCCGACTGGGAAGAAAGTCTACGTTCAACATAAACTCGCCGAACACGAGGAGAAAATGCGCGACTTGATCCTCCGCGAAGAAGCGTACGTTTTTGTCTGCGGCGACGGCGCGCACATGGCCAAAGACGTCCACAAAACGTTGCTCTCCATCATCACCAACGGAGGAGGAAAATACGAGAACGAGAACGACGCCGAGGCATTGCTCAGAGAAATGACCAGAGAAGGCAGATACGTTCGAGATATTTGGAGTTGATTTTGAGAGGCAATAAACAGACTTTAGAAAAGGGAGAAAAGGGGGTACTTTATTTAAAAAGAAGCAGCCGCGCGCGCGCGAGTTCAACCCAAACATATAATGACCACAAAAATGACGAACGAACGAAAGATTGAAAACACCATCACCATTACGCGCTCTCTCATCTCCTCAAAATCTCGCAAATCATCCTCCTCTCGTCGAAGCAAAAGTAGTTAACAGAGTGTTCATTTTTTCAACTTTTTCTCATTTTCTGAAAAAATCTCACATTCAACCACCACCACAAAAAATGTCTCTCGTATCTTCTCGATTAGTCTCCTTGGCTTTGTTCAAAAAGTACAAAACCGGGACGACGACGACGACGACGACGAATTTGCCAATCGTCAGAGCGGAGAGTAGTAGCAGTAGCAGTAGTAGTAGTAGTTATTATTCTTCTTCTCAAAAGTCGGGGTGGTCTTCTTCGACCATCCGATGCGAGAAGATTACGAACGCTATCGATGTGTTCACGTTTGAAGCAGACAACAAAGATAAAAGAAGAAACAAAGACGTGATCGTAATATTCGCGTGGTTTGGAAGCGATAAAAAGCACGTGAGAAAGTACGCGCAAATGTACGAGAACAGACGAATGGGCGAGAAAGTCATCGTGGTCGCACCGCCGGCGTTGGCATCCTTGTCGCCGAATATGACGACACAAATTGCAAACGACTTCCTGACAGGATTTTTCGAGGAAGAAGCGATAGAGGGAGTGCACGTGCACTCGTTCTCCAACGGGGGTTTTTTGTTCGCCGGGAACTTGTTCCATCACGCCAGCGATGTGAAGAAGAGAGAGGATGATTGTTCTGTGAATGCACAGTTGGCGAAGAAATTCAAGATGAAGATCAAATCGGTGACTTTAGATTGCGCGCCGGCGAAGTTGAGCGCGGAGGTGATTTCGCGAGCGTTCGCATCGGTATTGTTAGGGAGTAGGGTGGAAGATATATACGATAACAATACTTCAAAAGAAGGAGAGAGTAGTATCATCGGTGGTTTGATGAAATCTGCTTTGGATAACTTGGCGAACACGTTGTTATCAGATGAGAACTTGCAAAGAAAAATAAACAACGCGTATGCCGCATGGGAGACCGCTTTAGATGTCAACATTCCGTTGAAGATGCTCTTTTCCGAGAGCGATAAGTTGGTTCCCGTAAATGAAGTGCAAGAGTTTGCGCAACGACAAAGGGACAGAGGGAACGCCGCCGTTTATACGAAATCTTGGGAGAACGTGCCACACTGTGAGATTGGACGTTGGCATCAGGATGAATACGTAAGAGCGTTGTTTGAGGAGAAGTAGAGTTTAATTAGAAATTAGCACGCGCATTAGTACGTCTAGGGTATATACACACATAGTATATACAAGTCTATTCATTTACTAATCTATTTCATTTCGGGACGTTTCTGCCGCTCTCAAAGACCATCTTCTTGAGCTCACCCGTTAATTGTTCGTTCTTTTTCATGTCTTCCAAATTCGTATGAAACCGAAATCTCCAATAATGACGCGAATTCGTCGGATCGTTGATGGTCTCTTCCTTCGGGTCGCGTTCGTTTATGTAATTTGTGTCCATGGCTAAAACATCCGCGAGCGCAAATATCGCCAACGCGCTGGGCGACTCTAAGTGTTGCTTGATGACTGCGCGCATGGTTTCCGTCGTGCATCGCTTCGGCGTCGTCGAGATATCTTGACCGAGAATTTGCGAGTAGTACTTTTTGCGTCGATTCTCGTCTTCTTCGAACCAGGCACGAAAAGTTGTCGTGTCGTGACAGGAAGGAGAGCACACGGTATCGTACGGGTATCTGCTCGGAATACCGAATTCGCTGTTGTTGTTCTCGTCTTGCTCAGGCGCCGGCATCCGTTGAATGCGCAAACCCAAAATGCCTAAATTTTGCATCTCTCCGGGAACAAAATCGGGAACCAATCCCAAGTCTTCGCCACATACGAGCATGTTTGTCGAGTTTGTAATCGCAGGTATCGTCGTGTGCGCGTTTTGGGTCCACAAGAATCGTTGCCGCGTCGTATAATGTTCATGACTGATTCGAGAAAGTGCGCTGCGTTGCCAGCACTCGAGCTTTTGAAACAGTCGAGTTCGTTCCATATCAAACCTTGGATAAAACGCATCCTTATCAAACATCGCAAGGCTGTGAACACCCTCGGTAGCGCTTGGATCGTACGCCGATCTCAAGAGACAGACGTTTCTGGTGAGTTCGAGTAAACCGTTCTTAATTTCGTTCGTTTCGGCGACGAGCCAATCCGGCGATCCTTCTCGAATTTTCAACTGCTCGCACTTTAAAATTTGAACCTCCGTGGAATACTCAGGTTTGAACGTCCAATACTTGTTTTGCAACCGTTTGGTAAACGAGAGATCTCCACCACCACCACCAATTATACCAGCTCTGTTGACGTTTGAATCGCTAGAGTTCGAGAAGAGCTCGTTTTCATCGAAAAATCGAGCGGCAACTTCCGCCGCTCTCGCGCCGAAAAAGAATTCCAAGTCAGACGCATCTGCTCTAGGAATCGTCAATCGATCGATGTCCCAAAGACCGACCGCTTCGAGCTCTTGCCTTGATATCGGGACAGATGGGCGAAAGCGACCCATGATACCAGACTCGCAGTGCGCCGGCAGTTCCCATATGCGAAAGAACCCCAAGATATGATCCACGCGAACGAGCGAAAAGTATTTCTCCATCGAGCGTAATCTCGAACGCCACCAACTGTAATTTCCATCCCGTTTCATCTGTTCCCAATCGTAGGTTGGAAACTTCCAATTTTGACCGTTCTTATCGAACGCATCGGGAGGTGCGCCCGTATTTGTATAGAAACGGAACAGTTCTGGTTTTCTCCACACGTCCACAGAACGTTTATCGACACCAATCGGTAAATCTCCTTTAAGTGCGATGCCAAACTGTTTCAAATACGTCGAGGCTTCTTTCAGTTGCATGTGCAAACGCCACTGCAAATAGTACACGAAGTGCACACCTTCAGAATAAATAGGAGATGTTTCCGGATCGGTTAATTTTTCGATCAATTTATCGTCGCACTTCGCGAGGTGACCCCACAGCCAATGCTCCGTGGTTTGAAAAATTTCAGCCAACGCGCAAAACACCGCGTACGGTTTCAACCACTCCTGGTTTTCGCTCACGAACCTCTCGAACGACTCAATTAAAGCTTTCTTACTGTTACTACTCACACCCGCGCTACTTTTACTCGCACTACCTAACCCGTTCGCATAACTACCACTTTCTGTCGTAGGCATCGATGCGAGAAAGCGCTTGTGTAATTTTCGAGCGACAAACATTTTCACTCGAAGCGTCTCTTCGTAGTCGACGTCTTTCAGCTCTTGAAGCTCGCGACGTTTCGCCTCGATAAATTTTGTCATCTCTTCGCTTCCAGGGAAGTTCAACTCCTCCTGATCGAGCTCAGTCACGCGCAAATACATCGGGTGTAAAGCGTGAACGGATAGCGAACTGTACGGATAGGAATCCCACCACATCCCGTGCACTCTCGTGTCGTTGACTGGGAGCAACTGTAAAATCCGAAATCCAGATTCGCGACAGAAATCCGCCATCAATTTGAGATCTGAAAATTCACCGCAACCGAGGGACTTTGAGGATCGTAAAGAGAAGACTGGCACCGCAACACCCGCACAACGAAAAGCTTTCGCATGCGCAAAGTGTCCGTCGGACGCGACGATACATTTTGGTGGCTCATACGACGAAGATGTCGACGTCTTCTTTTTGGTCGGCGTCGCGCGGTGCCTCGTCGGTGTTTTCTCTGCGTCTTCCTCGCCGTCGTCGTTTATTTCCGTCGACGTTCCCTCGATTTCCCCACCCTCACGATTGTTGTTATTGTTATTATTGTTATTGTTTCTGTTTTTTCTATGCAGCTCTTCGTCGAATTGGCGTTTTTTCAAGTCCCAATCGATACCGATAGTTCTCTTACATTCTTCGCTTTCGATGACTTGCTCGATATCGTCGTCCCAAATTTCGTACTTATATCTCACGGGAAGTTCGCTCGAAGCGCACGCGACTTCCAAGTGCCAACAATATCCATTATTGTTGTCGTTACTACTCGAAGTGTTGTTCCTATCTTTAACGGTATGTTCTGAAGCATCGCTGGACGCAGGAGACAACACTTCGAAGCACTCGTCGTTTCCCATTCGCATCGCTCGCGAGCGATCCCACTTCCCGAGCGATTGACAACTTCCCGTCACTCTCACGGAGACTTTACTCCCCGGTCGTTTACTTGGCATTCGCATCGCTTTCACTTGAAATCGCAAAACTACCACACGTAAACTCGCGTCGCCGTTCGCATCATTCTTCTTCCCGGACAAAATGCCGCTTCGCAAAAATTCGCACGGCTGAGGCTTCACGACCGCGGCGGCGTGCGTCGCTCCTCCTTGTCCTCCCGCTAAC
>JACLAB010003511.1_pt1 | contig 48382 bp, 39 predicted proteins | sample 8027921 | NCBI WGS metagenome assembly JACLAB01 (sample SAMN15725117, study PRJNA655200) | protist metagenome | isolation source: fluorescence activated cell sorting (FACS) single amplified genomes of... | place: USA: West Boothbay Harbor, Gulf of Maine | collected 2000-07-19 | reverse complement strand
GCGCTCGTAAAGGGTGGAGAAGGATTAGATGGTGGTGCTGTGAGTGAAGGAGGAGTACACTACACAGAAAGAGACTATTATTACGACAACAACAACAACAACAACAACATTCAGTCGAACGCCAGTAGTAGTCAGCAGGAGCAACAGTTTGATGATATACCCGACGAGGAGAAAATGAGATGGCTCGTGCAAGAATTCCCGAATATAGACGAAGCTATACTCGAAGATATCTTGTTCAACGCCGCTCATCATGATATAAACTGCGCGTTAGATTTATTAGAGGAGTTGGAAGGTGACTACGAAGCGCCGGTGCCAGAAGCGCCGGCGATTAACGAAGAAAATTTTCCTTCTCTCGGTGGCGGTGGTGCTGGATATGGCAACAACAACAACAACAACAACAACATAGCAGCAAAGAAGGAAGAACTACCTCAAAAGATTTATCTCTCTGGAGGAAGATCGAATTACGTTGACAGGCAAGCTCCAGCGAGGTCGTCCTGGGCCACCTCCTCGCATCCGCCCTCTTCGATGACCACACGGTCGACGTACTTTGATTCACAGAATGAAATATCGACAAAAACTACCGAATGGGTGGAAACCGGTGATCTAGTGTCCAATCTGTACAAAGAAAATCGAGCAGATGCGCGTGATTTAGCGCGCGTGAGAAACGTCTGCTACGAACAAGCGACGACTGCTTTTCTTTCAGGTAATAAAGCTCTGGCGAAAGAACTATCGGCAAAAGGAAAAGAAGCCGCGAATGCAATGCAACGAGCTCATGAGCAAGCTTCGAATCAGATATACTCCGAAAGAAACAGGAATAACAGTAGCACGATAGACTTACACGGGCTTCACGTAGCCGAGGCGCTTCAAATTCTAAAGCGAGAGTTAGGCGCCGGCGGTGGAAGGTCTCGCGGAGAGTTTATTAGCATCCTCGTCGGTACAGGACATCACACCAAAGGGGCTCGAACGCCCAGTCGATTACCATCGAGCGTCGAACAGTGGTTGATTTCGGAAAAGATTCATTTTACCGAGCCAGTCTCGGGAGAGTTTTTAGTACGAGTTTTGTAATAAATTTTTAATAGTGCTTCGTGCAAGTACTGGTAACCACCACTCTTCCTCTTTTGTCTTTCAAGAATTCAGGTTTTAGCGAAAATGTCCACAAAACAAAGTGATGAGGTAGAGAAAGAGACGTCGTGATCATCATCGCAACTTATCATCAGGTATCATCATGTACTTTCTCGTCTCAGACGAGGAATCTGCACAAACGCCCTCTCGGAAGGATGAGATCGACGAGACGCAAGAGTTTAACGCGCGCTTGTTCGGGTGCGAATTCGTTCGAAGATGCGGTCGCATGTTGAAACTCAATCAATCTTGCATCGCGACTGGTCAAGTGTTGTTGCACAGATTTTACTTCAAGAAGTCTCTGAAGAAATTTGACGTCAAGCGCATGGCAGCAACGTCCATATGGTTAGCCTCGAAGCTCGAGGAGTCTCCTAGAAAACTCAGGGACGTTGTAAATGTGCTCGTTCGAGTGGAAGAACGAATGGAAGGGAAGAAGAGTTCAGAAACCGTCGTATTGGACGTGTATTCAGATCGATTCGAGGATATTAAAGAAGATTTGGTACGAAAAGAAAGGCACATGCTCAAAGAGTTTGGGTTTGTGATCAAAATTGAACATCCGCATAAGTTTGTGTTGAACTATTTGCAAATATTATCCTTGGCCGAGAATAAACAGTTGACGCAGAAAGCGCTGAATCATACGAACGACGCGTTGCACACGACCATATGCGTTCGGTTCAACTCGGAAACGATTGCATGCGCTAGCATATATTTAGCAGCTAGAGAAATGAACGTCGCGTTACCGGAGAATCCTCATCAGTGGTGGTTATTATTCGATGTTGTTCTAGAGGACATCGAGTGCGTGTGCGACTCGTTGGAAATTTTATATAAATACATATACATAGAATATCCACCAAAGTACGAGCTGTTAGGGGAGCTTCCTGCGGGTGACTTCGAGCAACCAAAAGGCGACGGAGGAAAAAGGAAAAGGTAGATGAACATAATAGAATAAAGAGTAGGAAATTAACGTGATGTATGAGATAGATAGAATGTAGAATAAGCTTGGGCGTTGTCGAAAAAAATCGTGACACATAGAAAATAGTGGAAATCATAATACACATTTTTATTACTTCGCTTCCAATAAATCGCTCAACTGATTGGTGTAAAAGTCCGGTACGATGTCGTTCTTCGGGCTCAACAAGCGATCCTCCGTCGTCACGCCAGATAACACCAACAAAGTGGACAAGCCGCCGTCTTTACCGAACAAAATGTCGGTATCGAGACGATCGCCAACCATGCAAATTTCATCCTTCGGAATGGAGTACTTCTCGGCGATGTAGTCCAACATGAAAGAGGATGGTTTCCCGACAACAATCGGCTCTTGTTGCGTGGAACCTTTAATGCATCCAACCATAGAACCGTTCCCGGCCCACTCTTGGGCAGAAGTTAAGTGCGTCACCGCATCCGTGTTGGTTGCGATGAACAAACATCCCGGGTTCTCGCGAATGCAAAGCGTCGCTTGCTGAATTTTGTGATAGTTGAAATGTCTGTCAAAGCCAACGATAACTGCGCTGACATCTTTGTCGTGATCCATGTACAAACCTTCGCTCAAAGTGACTTCTTTACCCTTATCGGCTTCGCAACCGGACCACTTGATGCCGAGCAAGTCGAGTTCTTCCCCGATACCGGTTTCCCCAACAACGTAGACTTTACCGTCGAACTTGATGGATTCGAGGTACGCGGCAGCCGCAAAAGAGGAGGAAAAGATGTTTTCCGCGGTGATGTTCAACCCCAAACTGGTAAACTTCTTCAAATATCCCGCTCGGGACTTGGTGGAGTTGTTGGTGATGAAAAACAATTGCTTGCCCATACTCTTGAGCATGTCAATAGTCTCCGGAACGCCATCAATCAACGAGTCTCCCTTCCAAATGACACCATCGCAATCGAAAATAAACGTTTTGGTCTTATCGAGCAACTTTTTCGCTTCCGCGATGTCCATTTTACGCTGCTTGTGCGCCATAGAAGCAGAGATTTGTGTCGTGGCAGATACTCTCTTCGATTGATTTCTTTTCCCAGAGGAAGCGACTTTGTTTTGAACGAGAACGGAACGCGCTGCGACTGACGAACTGGCAAAGGATGACATATGTGGGTCGTATATGTGTGTGAGTTCGTGTGTGTGAATATATATATATATAATGTATATATATGTATATACTATTACGCGAGAGAAAGTAACGACGATGACGATGTGTTTTTTCTCTTCGTTTGTTCTGATTATCCATCGCGTGTGTGTTCGTGGTCCACGTGTTCCATTGAATATTCCTCTCCTGTCCTGCCGAACAGAAAGAAGGCTCGTCAAAATTTTATCTCTCTTTTTCTCGTTTTCCTCTCGCAAACAAAAATAAAAAACGAGGGACAAGAAAAAAGTGCATTCATACAAAGTTGCGCGCGCGAAGAGTAGTTTTCTGTAAGTACGCACGACGACGAGAGCATGGGAATGCAAGCTTTACCTTTAATTCGAACCACGACATTCTTTTGCGGATCGTTAAAAAACAGCGGTAAATCTTTAGTAAGAAGAGCTATTAAATCATCGAGCACTCGAAGAAACACGACGACGACGACGACGACTGCGACGATGGAAAAACACGATTTTGATTACGATATTTTCGTCATCGGAGGCGGCTCTGGCGGCGTCCGCGCCTCAAGAATGTCATCCACCGCGGGTGCTAAAGTAGGTTTAGTCGAATTACCGTTTAATCCGGTATCTTCGGACACGCAAGGTGGGTTAGGAGGCACGTGCGTCATTCGTGGCTGCGTTCCGAAAAAGCTCTTCGTGTTCGGCTCTGGGTTCAAAGCCGAGTTCGAAGACGCCGCAGGTTTCGGGTGGGACGTAGACCCGAACCCGAAATTGAACTGGTCGAAACTCTTAGAGGCGAAAACAAAAGAAATCACGAGATTGAACGGAATTTACGGTCGATTATTAGACGGTTCTGGCGTGACTGCGTACGAAGGCGGCGGCAAACTTTTGGATAAACACACGGTAGAAATCACGAAAGCGGACAACACGAAAGAGAAAGTTACCGCGCAAAATATCTTAATCGCGACTGGTGGACGCGCAGTGAGACCAGATATACCGGGTAAAGAACTTGGCATTGACTCTGACGACGCGCTATCCTTAGAAAAGTTGCCGAAAAAAGTAGCGATTGTTGGTTCTGGATACATCGCCGTAGAGTTTGCGGGCATTTATCAAGGATTAGGTTGCGAAGTTGATTTGATTTTCCGTCAACCGTTACCGTTGAAAGGTTTCGATACAGAAATCCGCGAAAACGTGATGAACACCTTAAAGTCGCGCGGCATTAACGTGCACGAATCGACGACGCCGGAGTCCTTAAAAGAAGATGGCAAAGGCGGCATCGACTTTGCGCTCTCCGGCGGGAAGACCATCAACACGGAGGTCGTCATGTTTGCCACCGGTCGCGCGCCGAACACGAGGAGGCCAGACATAGGATTAAAAAACGCTGGCGTCGAACTCGATTCTGCCGACGCCATCAAGGTAGACAAGTACTCGAGAACTAACATTCCAAACATTTACGCCGTCGGGGACGTGACCAACCGCATCAACTTGACGCCGGTAGCTTTAATGGAAGGCATGGCATTCGTTGAAACGGTTGTGAGAGGAAACGACAAAGAACCAGATTACGAAAATGTTCCGTGCGCGGTATTTTCCCAACCACCCGTAGCATGCGTTGGTTTGACTGAAGAACAAGCCATCGCGGAAGGGCGCACTTGCGACATCTACATGTCTTCGTTCACCCCGATGAAGTTGACTTTAGCTGGAAGAACGGAGAAAGCGTTCATGAAACTCGTCGTCGATACCAAGGATGATAAAGTTATCGGTTGTCACATGGTTGGTCCGGATTCAGCTGAAATCATGCAAGGTATGGGCGTTGCTTTGAAGTGTGGAGCGACCAAGGCGCAGTTTGATTCGTGCGTCGGTATTCACCCGTCCAGCGCGGAGGAGTTTGTAACGATGCGAACGAAAACTCGAACTGTCGGTCCGAACGCTGGCGCCGCTTAATAAAGAACAGGGGGATCGAGAAAGAGAGAGAGAGAGAGAGAAGTCGTTGTTGTGTGTTTTAATTTTTGAGTACAAAATCGTCATCATTATCAATCTTCATTTGTTTAATTTCAGAGTATATTCGTCTATATGGGTTCCTCCCTTTTTGGAGAGAGCTTCTTTTGGAAGAGAGTCTCTGATACACGAGTTTAATTGATGTCACTTTTGCTGACGCACTCGAAAAGATATTTTTGCCAAGATCGCTCCAGAATTTAGTAAAGAAAGAAGTGCGCACGTATACGTGTACAGATCACAGATCTCACAAAGACAGAGTGGTCGACGACGGTTACCGAACGCATTGAAACAGATCGCACTTGATGACTGGGATGAAGCGCAAAAGCGAGGACATTCACGCCTCGTTTGCGAAGAATGATTTACCACAGATTCCGAAACGCGGCGGAGAAGCAGCAGTTGACGTTGACGTTGAAGGAGGCAAAATAATGCCTTTTATCACGACGACAGAAAAGAAGACGACCGAGGAAGAGAACGCGACTCCGACGAAACGAAGAAAGAGCAAACAATCGACGGACTTCTTCAACGAGTTACCGTCGTTGATGGGTTTGGAAACGCTCCCAACGATTTCCAGACAGAACTCCTTCAGCATTTATAACAACGGTGGAGACATCACTCGAGTTTTATCGAGTAACAATTTATTCGCTGCGGAGGAAGACGTCCCGCCTGCATCCTTAGGCGCGGTCCCTCCTCTACGATCTGTGTTGAAAGAAGAAGAAGAAGAAGAGGGAAACGCCATATACAACGCCGATAACATCGTTAATACCACGCATGCAAACAACGAGGTAGCGAATACTTCCAACGCCGCGAACGCCAATAATACTTTATGGGAGTCACTAGACTTGCCGATGCCGCCGATGCACCCGACGCCAATGACGAACAACAACTACAGCGCGCACGAACAAGAGATTATTCTCGGCTCCAAATCATTCACGTTAGGAACACCATATGCGACACAGAACGAATTAATGCGAATGAATGTAAATAAGAACGACAAGAACAATACCAAGAATACCGGCAACAAAAAGGCGAAGGTGACTGCCGGAAAAAATGCTGCAGGCGGTAAGCAAGCACCGTCGAAAGCTCAACAACAAAAGAATCGTCGTCAAACCGTCAAGGCGAAGAAGGATGCGATATTGGCGGTTGATAAAATCATGGCGGATAACGCTAAAAACCTCAGCCCACCGCGGAACTTGCTCAACAACGACGCCAGATTGCGAACGACTGAAGTTCAGGAAGCAAATGGGCAGTACCAATACTTCCACGCGCAACAAGAACAAACCATGCAGAAAAGAAACGAGAGAATGACGACTATGGCGACACTCACGACGCCATCAGATGAAGAAAATGCGAATCCGCCCTCTAACGGCTCGCGCGAAGACGAAAATAATAAGAAAAGCGACAACAACAATCGAAGCAGCGATAACAACAGCAACGAGACGAGTTTGGTAAAAGAAGTAGGAAACAGCGCTGATGGCGCGACGAATAACGACGACAAGAACAACAAAAAGAACAAAAGTATTCAACATCAACAACAACATCATCATCATCATCAACAACAGCAAAGAAATTCTCAAGCAGAATTAATGCTCTTGGAAGAGTTTCAAACCGTCGTTCGCAATTTATATTCCGTCACTCGCGAGAATATCAAAAACTCGCTGTATCGATTGGCGGAAGAGGCGAAGAATAGAGCAGCCGGGGCGACCATCCTTAAACAGAAAGACCACGTCATGGTTGATCAGTCCGTGGTCAATCTTCTCTATCAACGATATTAGAGCGAGAGAGATCTCATACAAATAGTCCTTTGCATTTCATGCGCATATTGTATTATATTTTCACTTTGTACTTTGAAATCGTTCACAGTATCTCCCGTATCGGTATCTCGTATTGGGGGGGAATCCAAAATTTTCTTCTTTCCTTCTCCTTCTTCACTTTCTGTCTCCCTTTCTTCGACACACGCGCACAGTATCACATCACACGCAGAAAGAAATGGATCGAGTACTCTTCTCTTTCGCTTCTACTTCGTCCTCCTTCTCCTCCTCCTCCTCCTCCTCCTCTTCTTCTTCTATTAGAAATCACCATAATCAGTTTCAACGATTTGGTTATCAACGACAACAACAACAACAGCGAATAAGAAGAAGAAGAAGAAGACTCGAGGCATACACTAACGCTTCTAGGTACAATAATAATGATAATATTAAAGACGACGACGTTTTGATCGAGCTTAAAGACGTTCGAAAACAGTTTGGGAGCAAAAAAGTATTAGACGGGGTGTCGTTGAAAATCAGACGAGGTGAAGCGGTTGGTATTATTGGACCTTCCGGGACGGGCAAATCGACAGTGCTCCGCGTCATGGCTGGGTTACTCTTACCAGATTCTGGAGACGTCATCATTAGAGGTAAAAAACGGGAAGGTTTAGCGTCCGATGAGAAGAACCCGAGCTTGAAAGTTGGGATGGTTTTCCAAAGCGCTGCGTTGTTTGACTCGTTAACGGTTGGCGAAAACGTTGGTTTTCGTTTGTACGAACACTCTTCTTTACCGGAATCAGAAATTAGGAAAATCGTTGGTGAGTCTTTAACTGCAGTAGGATTAGCAGGTTCGGAGGATAAATACCCCGCACAACTTTCCGGAGGTATGAAAAAACGAGCGGCGTTAGCGAGAGCGATTATCAAAGACGATATCGTCAACAAAGAAAACATGGGATCCACCACAGCCGCCACGGGAAGAATAGAGGAAGTTGTCATGTACGATGAACCTACTGCTGGCTTAGATCCTATTGCTTCTACAACGATTGAGAACTTAATGAGAGATTTGCAGGATACGCCGAACCATCCGTCGTCGAGTGGGGTGTCCTCGTACATTGTAGTTACGCACCAACATTCCACGATTCGAAGAGCCGTCGATAGGTTGGTCTTTCTGCACCAAGGTAAAGTTGTCTGGGAAGGATCGGCTACGGATTTTGACCGAACAAATGAACCAATTGTTCGGCAATTCGCAACCGGGGCTCTAAACGGACCTATTAGCTATACATAGAGGTGCTATTATTTGTCATTTATTATATTCACATCAACGACAACGTCCACGACATCTTCATCGTTTGATACTTCTATTCCTCCCTCGCTACTATTACCACTATCACTGCTTTTTACTTCATCTTCTATTGTGCTTAGTTGTTCTACTTGTGTTGAAGGCGCTGCACTACTGCTGTTATTTTTTACTATAGCTGGAAACTCCGGGAGCGTTTCGCCAGGTAATCGTGGCAAGGTTGGCAACGTCCTGCACCGACCACCGAACTCGTAATCTCGCGGATCGCAAGGGTTCGGTAGAATCTCCTTCCCGGTGATTTCATTGATGAGAAACTTCTTGTTGTAATAATTATCTAATCTTTTCTGGTCCAGCATGGATTTATCCTCTTTCGTTTTCGCTAATAAGTTTTGGATGAGCTCACTCTGCTCCGGGTCGACGCCACTGAAGGAAGGATTTCCAGCTTCCACTTTTTGGACGTTCCCGAACGATGCGATGGTAAGCGCCGCGCTCGCGACTATAAACTGACGGAGTATAATAGGATGTTTTTGATGATCGTATGCACGACGAGGAGAAGAAGAAGAAGAAGGCGTTGGAGGAACGCACGAAGAGAAAGAAGGTGCCACGCAACGAAACATTTTGTTTCTGTGTTTTGTTTTTATGCGGACGGAGTGTTTTGAAAATGCTGACATGATGCGAATTCTTGACTTCTTGAGATATTGAGCGTTCTAAAATTTGTATATTAGTTCTTCTTTGATTTCGAAAACCCGCCGACACCTTTCGATTTCTTGAATCCACCGACGACACCTTTACTTCCTTTCTTCTTTTCCAGTTCCTTTCTCTTTCCAATCGTGCTACTCTTGACCGTGGCCGCGCCGAAGAACGATTCCAAACGATTTTGAGAAGCGACGCCGGCTTTCGCTTTTTTGATTCTCGCCAAGGCGTTGCGAACGCGCTCTTCGTTGAACGATTTCTCTTTGACCAAGAACTCAATAACGCCTTCTTCGTTCGGTTTGGACCATTTCAATTCCAAGTTGTTCGTATCGATGACTTCGGGTTCTTTGAATAATTGTCTGGCTTCTTTGTACATGAAGTTTTCTGGGACGACGTACTTTTTATCCTTGATGTTCTCGAGGATAGTTTCGATATTTTTATATTCGCGAATCAACTGTAACGCCGTCACTGGACCAATACCACGGATTGAGTCCGTGTAATCGCATCCACATAGGATGCACAAGTCAATAAATTGGTCGTAATCCAAATCTAAACCTTTGAGAACCTTATCGAAATCGTACTCCGCGATGTCCTTCTTTTGCGACGCCGGCGCCATCAAGTTACGAATCAAACGCGGGCACGCAAACGTTAACGTATCCATATCTTCCGTAGCCGCTCCGTGCACTAAACCAGCTTTGCACATAGCCGCACACGTCGCCTCTGCTTCGCACGGCGCTTCAAACACAGGCACTCCGAGTAATTTTACCAATCGCATGACTTCTTGGTTTTGTTCCTTGGACACTCTTACGGTTCGTTTTGCCGCCTTCTCAATCGCATCTTTATCGCCCGTTTCTCTCGCCACTTCTAAATCCTTCTCCGCTTGGTCTCTCTTATCTTTTCTTTTCGCCAATTCTCCTCCTTTCAAAGTCGGTGGTTTTCCGTCAAACACGTACACCGGTTTAATCCCGGCTTCAAGCATCCGACACGTGCGAGACAAGACACCGATGAGATGTGCGGTGACTTGTCCGTTCTCGTCCGTTAACTGACTCTCCCCAGAGCGACCGACAACCATCTGTGTAGAAAACGAGAGAACAAAAAATAATAACGCGTCAGATGTGTTCGCAATGATGAGGCTGGATGAAAAAGGGATGCTTTGCCGATGAGAGTGATGAAAGCGTGAGACTGAGGATGAAACAAACTTTTTGAATTTCGAACGACGAACGATGTTTTTCTCACCAGATACTGATAGATGTGCATGGACGCGTCGATGGCTATTTTCCGGTCCAGGTACGATTGGAACTTTCTCTCCATGGAGCACCCCGGAGAGTGCTCGGCCAATAGTTTTGACAGACCTTTGATGCCCATTTTTATTCCTTATACTATATTTGTATCTGATGATGTGAATACATTTTATGGAGAGTCTCCTTGTGCATTTTTGCTTTTCTCTCGTTCTGTTGAGCTCAAATACTGCTTGAGATCCCTTCGTCCTCATAGTATTTCTCACATCATACAAAAACAGTAATAATAAACCGAGACAACAACAACAACAACAACAACAAGAGATGGCGGGTTTACTCCAAGGCGATCGAGGAAAAATGATGATGAAGATCTATCACGGATCTTCTTTCGCGTTAGCCGGTTTAGTCCCAGCCGCGATGGTCATTCGAGACGGAAATTTACCCGTCGATTTAGCCTTGGGAGTTGCCTTACCGGTGCACTCGCACATCGGGTTAAACTTTGTGATTAGCGATTACGTGCCAAAATCTGCGCGATTACCCGCTCGTGCATCGGTGTTAGGCGTTACGGTGGCGACTTTATACGGGTTGTTCCAGTTGAACATGTACGGAGAAGGGGTTTCGAAAACAGCTAAAAGGCTCTGGAGATCGTAAAAAGAGGAGAAGCGCACGCACTGGAAAAAGAGAAGAAGAAAGGAAAGAAGCTTACACGCAGCGAACCGCCTGTCTAGTAGCCATTATATATCATAGCTTTGTGTAGTAGATAAAAAATCACCTTTGTACAATATTTACACTTTTAATGCTGATCATCTTCATCATCACGAAGAAATCAGCTTCGTCAAGACTATCCATAATCTCGCACCTAAGAAGTTGTTCGTTGTCCGTACGAGAACAGAACCCGCTCTGGAAATTTTTGGGGGCAACTTTTCGTAAATAACTCGTTCAATACCGTTGACGATTTGGTACCTGGTATTCGCAGACACGGACATGTGGATACCTCCCAACATTATGGATTGTACGAACACGCCTGGAAAGAATCCAGCCAAGTTCCCTCCCAAAGCCTTGGCAAAGAAAGTAGCCACCGTACACGTCGCGCTACCAATGACTAAATAAAATTTCGCCTTTGCGAAGTAACACCCTATCCGCTCTTTTATCGAGTAGTCGCCAGCTTGAAAGACGTGCGCCAACGCAGGCTTACCTCCACCGCTACCATCTTTATCAACAGAGGAACCCGTCGGAGCTAAAAAATATACTATTAAGGTATCATTCAACGCCGCAGAGAGCATTTGAACGAGCGCGGCCAGTCGAATAGTTGGCGTCCACGCTTCCGAATTCAACCCCGTCACCCATATCAACACAGAGAGCGTAATGAGCTCATCGATACATATTTCAGTTAATAACTTAAAGACAAAGTTCTTATCGGCTTCTAAGCGCTGATTAATCCCACTCTTGAACGATGCCAAGGCGTTCTCGACGAACATTTTTCCTCTCCCAAAAATAGAGGAAGGGGTCTTTTCTCCATCCTCATCGGGCCAAGAGGAAGCACCTCCGGCAGCTGCCGTCGAATTTGTTATCGTCAACGCTCGTGAAAGCGCGACAGTTTGATAATATTTACTGCTGCTACTACTACTCGCCTGTGTCTCTTTATTCATATCATCGTTTTTACTTCCATCGTCGATGTAATTCGTAATCCTCACGAGCGACGACGACTTGCTCTTATTATTGCGTACGGACGCGATTCGAGGCCGTTGGAACAAAAAAGATGTCGAGGACGATGAAAAATCGTTTCTTCTCGCCGGGCTGCTCGACAGAACATATCGTCCCCGAGACTGACGACGACGAGAGGAAGCGCAAGAGAAGGAAGATGATGTGACGTTCTTCGGGGAAGAGAACGAAGTTGCCATCGTAAACATGGTTGTTTGAATAACTTTATTTAATAGGGGTAAATAAAATAACGACCTTTCGGGGACGTTTGTTGAAGTGAATTTTTTTTTCCCGCTTTCCGCGGGATTCCCCCCTTCAAAGTCATCGTGCATTCAAGACAACTCGTTCTCTCTCTTTCTTATTCGTCGGCACGCGAGCTCTGGACACATATCACATTTATACTATTTTCAATTTAAAAATTGGTATGTTAAATGGTCATTACAAAGTATATATTAAAGGCTAAATTAAGCGACGACTCGGCTCCACGGGTGGTCGATCTCACCGTATTGTATAGCAGTCAGCGTGTTCGTCATCCTGACTTGAAACGCGTTTTCAGAAAACGCGTTTTTCGGTACGGAATAATCGATGCCATCGTACGATATAGACGAGATAGGTTGAATAACCGCAGCCGTCCCCGTACCGAAAATTTCGTATACGTCTTCTCTAATGAACGCGTCGAGCACTTCCTGCAACGGCAACATTCTCTCCGTGACTTTACACTCGCCCCACTCTCTCGCTAAATCAATCACCGACTGTCTCGTGATTCCGGCTAAAATAGTTCCATCTTCTAAGCTCGGCGTGACGAGCTCTATTTCCCCCATATTATTCTTCCAAAATAGAAAAATATTCATCGTACCAGCTTCAGTGATGTATTGCTCCTTATCGTACACGAATAACGCCTGCGATGCGCCTGCATTCGCGGCGTCTCGTTGCGCCATCACGGTTGGACTGTAGTTACCTCCAAACTTTACGTTACCAGTGCCCCCTGGCCAAGCGCGAATCCATTTCGAATCTACAGCAAGTTTAATAGGAACGAAACCAGATTTAAAATACGGCCCAACTGGTGACATCATCACGTATAAATGAGCTTCTGATGTTTGGGTTAATCCTAACCACGGCGTGGTGCTAAAAATCAAAGGGCGTAAATACATCGCGTAGCCTTTCTTCCTCGGTATCCACTCTTTGTCAACTTTTAAAAGCGCTTCGATGCACTTCAACAATTCCTCGCCGTTAAAGGCGGGTAAACATAATCTAGAGGCGGAAAAGTTTAAGCGCTCCATGTTTTTCTCCGGTCTGAACATACGAACGTTGCCGTTCGAATCGATGTATGCCTTCATCCCTTCGTAACACTCGTTGGCGTAGTGAAACACGTGCGCGAAAGGGTGCAACGCAATCGGTCCGGATTGAATGATTTGTGGATTCGACCATCCAAGTCCGTTCCGCCATTCAACTTTAAGCATGTGGTCAGAAATAACCTGCGTTTAAAAGCGAGCAGAAGAGAGAAGAGAGGTGAGTTTTGAGATTCAGATGTTTTCGTCTCGAGAACTCAGACAGAGAGAGAGAGAGGAAAAGGGAGTCTGAAGGAAAAGAAGAAGAGGATAGATAAATCTTACCTTGCCGAAACCGAGTTGTTCGTCCGGGCATCGAGGCAACGGACGCGTCGTCGGATATATCTCTAAATTGGCAAACTGTTAATGATATTTCAGGAAGATTTGATGAGAAGAATCGTGTATCTGTCAGCGAGATGTTTACGAGAGAAAAAGATGACGAACACTCCCCGTGTTGTTTGAGAAGGAGAGAGAGAGAGAAAAGGAGTTTACAATTTCAATAAGCGCGCGCGAGTTCACCGCTCTAATAATTAAAAGAAAAAAGAAGCACTGCTCACGTTCACATCTTGCATCGGTCCGCTGAAGTTGATTGGCGTGTTCGCTCGGTTGAGCTGGAGCGATTTACGCGGTGATCGCTGCGCCATCTTCTTCTCGGATAAAAAAATATAAACTCCTTCGTCGTCGTCGTCGTCCGAGAAGTCGCGCTTTTTCGAACCACACGAATGAAAACTCTCTTTTCTCTCTTTCCTTTTTTTGTGCACGGGTCTGTCTCGCTTCTCTTGCTGACGGAGAGAACGCCACACCCCCAACAAGCAAGAGGAAGAAGATACGAAATAAAAATCGGCACAAACAAAGAGAGCACTCTCGCGCTTTTCTTTCTTCTCTTCGTGTGACAGAAAAAGTACGCACACTCTTACTCTCATCATGGCCACCACTTCAACCGTGATGAAGTCGAGCGCGATGATGAACTGCTCTCAGCAGCAGCAGCAAAGATCATCGTCGTTGTCGAGCAGACGAATCTCATCTTCGAGCAAAAGATCCATCGGGGTCTCTTTGAACCGTAGAAAACAAAATTCCTCTTCGTCTTCCAGAAAGGAAACCGTCGTCGTCTCGGCATCTTCGGCCAAGATTAAGGTTGTCGGATGCGGTGGCGGTGGTGGTAACGCCGTGAATCGCATGATCGAAGCTGGCGTCTCGGTAAGTTTATGCGTAGAGCGCATAGCTCTTCGTTCATGTTTTCTACACAAAGCGCTCGCTCTCTCCACGACGACGATTCGAAATCGGAGAAATTGTCTCAGAACATCTCTCTCTCTCTCTCTCTCACTCGTCTCGCGCGTTTTTCACCCTCGTCATCGATCGATCTTCCACGTGTTGTTGTTTCTGTGTTGCAAGACGTTGTTCGGCTTCCATTTATCGGCGCGATCTCACTGTTTAAGAGAGAGCTCGCGCGCGAGGGAATCACAATTTTCTCTTTTTTGTTGAATTTGAATCTCCTCGTCTCTTTCTTTCTTTCTTTCAAGAAAAGCAACAACAACAACAACAACAAACAACGACAACATGACGCGAAAGAAGATACTCCTCAAAAACTCACCACACACGCTTCTCCTCTCACTACGAAACGCATCATATGAACAGGGCGTTGAATTTTGGGTCGTAAACACGGATGCGCAAGCGTTAGTGAACGCGCAAACTGTCAATGTATGTCAAATAGGTGAACAAGTTACGAGAGGTTTGGGATGCGGCGGGAACCCGGAACTCGGGGAAGTTGCCGCGAACGAAAGTCGAGATAAATTGAACGAAATCGTGAAAGGATCGGACTTGGTGTTCATCACTGCTGGTATGGGTGGTGGTACGGGCTCTGGATCTGCCCCGGTTGTTGCGAGAATGTCCAAGGAAGCTGGAAACTTGACGGTCGGCGTCGTGACGTACCCGTTCTCTTTTGAAGGTAGAAGACGCATCGTGCAAGCGACTGAAGCTATCGATGCCTTGCGAAAAAACGTGGACACTTTGATCGTCATTCCGAACGATCGCTTGTTAGATGTGTGCCCGGAAGGCACCCCGTTGCAAGAGGCGTTCTTGTTGGCGGACGATGTTCTCAGACAAGGTGTTCAAGGTATTTCCGACATTATCACCGTCTCTGGTTTAGTCAATGTCGATTTTGCCGATGTTAAAACCGTCATGAAAGATTCCGGAACCGCCATGTTGGGTGTTGGTGTTTCTTCGGGTAAGAACAGAGCGGAAGAAGCCGCCGTGGCAGCCATGTCTGCGCCGTTGGTTGAAAATTCCATCGATAAAGCCACCGGTATTGTCTTCAATATTTCTGGCGGTCCGGACATGACGTTGCAAGAGATCAACACGATCTCCGAAGTCGTCACGGACATGGCTGATCCAAGTGCGAACGTCATCTTCGGCGCAGTGGTCGATGATAAGTTTTCGGGTCAAATTTCAGTAACAATCATAGCAACCGGTTTCACTCCTGCGATGACGCAACGAGGTGGATTTTCTTTTGAAGCTCAAGAGCAAGCGCCGCCGCCGCCACCGCAGCAGCCGCCGCAACAAAAGAGAGGGGGATTCTTCGGGAGATAATCATCGTGGAAAGAAGAGATGAATTAAGAGAGAGAGAGAAAAGGAAAATCTGTAAAAAAGAAAAGAATGAATAAAAAGAAATCCGAGACCACCGCGCGCTTTCGAACATCTTTCGAGCAATTTAGAACGTTGTGATTATTTATGATACTCCATTGTTTATAATAATATACACTTTCAAACATAATTGCATCAACCATGTTACTAGTACAGAAAGAAAGTTTTCTTTCTCAATCAATTCGATTTTGCTGATTATCTTCCGGTTTATCGAACCACTTTGATCGATAATACTTCAGCATTCCTCTCATTTTTACTACCCAAACTAAGTTCAACAGGAATCCGCCGAAAATCAAAACAAGCAAGATTCCTCTCACGAAGCTAGGTATAATTTTATCCTCTCCCTTCCCAAACCGAGGAAGTAAAAGCAAGATTCCGTGTCCAAACATGATCACCCGCACAAAAATAAAAACGTAGCTAAAAACGGAGGAAATGTGGTATTCTAATCTATTTCCGGCGGGTAAACCTCTGTACTTCATCCCAACTTTTTGGGCGATATAATCCACAATCGGAAGCGTGTATTCCATCTCCTTACACGACTTGATGAACCATCTCATGTTTAAAAATGGCGTCGACGCTTCACAAATCGTCAAGTATCCCAACATCAACGGATATCCTCCGTAAATATACGCCGAAAATCCAGCCACGAAAAACAACACGTGGTGAACGACCATATCGATGCCCCCCAACTCTGGAAAGAGGTGCACCACGTGAAAGAAATCCTGGATCATGTACGACAAAAACGCCACAGAAATAAATTCACAAAACGCCACGAAGCTTCCATCCGTTGACTCGTACAAAATCACTTGTTCGTTCTGCGGCGCGTTGTACAACGCGCAGATTATTTTCACCCCTCCCCAGGTGAGAAAAGTGGCGTGCACCGTGCTCACGCAATACGAAGGCGCCGTTCTCTTGAATAACTTTTCCTTCTCTGAATTATCCGGTAAGACGTTCAAGAAGAATTTGGAGAGAACGAATTGTATCTCCCAGAAAATCACCCCGGCGAGGAGCTTGATGATTTCCACCATGAACGGTTGCGAAAAGAAGGAGTTGGAGGAGGTGATTTCATCGCTCAAATCGGTTGCCATCGATTCCATCTCCTCCTAGATTTTCTTTTTCCCTCCTCCTCTGATAAGAAGAGTAACGACGACTGAACGGTTTATATGCGCGCGCACAACTACAACCACAACTGAGAGTAAAGTAGTACTGTTTGTTTGTGCGTGTGTTGGTGATGTCCTGTGCGCGTGGAGAACAGAGAAGAGAGTCTGATGATGAAACGTGTATATTCTTTTTCTTCTTTTATCTTTTTGGGTGGAGTGTTCACTGGGTGAGCTGACAGACAACATGTATGGCATAGAGTGAAAAGACAACCTCCTCAAAAAACACGAAGAGGCAAAATCTCTTCTTTATTCGTTAGACGCGCTCGCTCGCTTTTGGAGAGCGCTCTGATAGGTAGAGAAGAACACGACGACGCGGTTGTAAAAGTAGTAGGAGAAGAAGAGGAGGAGGTAGAACAAAAGGTGAGAGTGAGAAGAAGAGCAGAGAGGATCAACAACAACAACAACAAGAACAAACATGTCGTGGCAAGAGATGATTGAAAACTTGCAAACCGTCGCGTTGCCGGACGGCACGCAGCTCGGGATGTTGAGCGCTTGCGCGATTTGCGATCTGCAAGGGAACTTATGGGGTCAATCCGAGGGATTCCCCGGAATTGCCACGGATGAAGCGCAAAAGTTGATGGAACTCTTCGCGGATCCTTTCTCGCACTGCGCGAACGGGATATACATTGGAGGCACAAAGGTATACTAATATGTTTCCTATTTATTCTTCTTCGCATCATCGTCTTCCTCATCCGGTTCAACATCAGTCGTTTTTTTATTTTTAAACTTTTCTCACAAAAATACTCACAAAAACTCGTTTTGTTTTACAAAACAGTACGTCTATTTAAACGGTTCGGACGAAGACGGAGGGGTCGTTCGAGGGAAGAGAGGCACGGAGTACGGTTTAGTCGTGAAGAAGTGCAAAACATGCTTCGTTATTGGTATTCACGGAAACAACCTGGAGACGCGACAGTGCTCGGCGCACGTGGAGGGGTTCGGCGAATATCTCGTCGGGCAAGGCATGTAGTTGAAGAGAGAAAGACGTCGTTTATGAAATATACACACAAAAAGAAAGTTCTTATTCTTACGCGCTATTAGTATTAAGTACTCTACATTTACAATTAATCTATGGTTCATCCCGCATGGCGCGCGCTCGCGCGAGCTCTGCTGCGGATGAAGAGCCGCCTGCATTCTGCGACGAAGACGTGCCTTGAATGCCTTCGGCTCGAGTCAACTTGGGCGTTTTGCGCAATGTACCGACATTCAGTCTACCATTCAAATCCTTATCTAAACCACCCGCGCTCCAACGTTCTTTCTTCATGCTCTTTTTCTTCTCGAAACGTAAACGCTTCTCGGCTTCGTGCGCTCGAGACCCAGGCTCGACGTTTTCGTCGTCGTCGGCTACAATTTTCCTGTGCGCCAAATCGTCGTACTCTTCCTCTTCCTCGTCGTCACCTCCTTTCTTCCTATTTTTCCTTTTAGCTTTTAATGGTTTCAGTTCCTCGTCGTCGTCGTCATCGAAGTCGTCGTCCACTTCGTCCGCATCGTCCTCGTCTTCGTCCTCGCCTTCTTCATTTTTTCGTTTCGTCGCGTTCGCCGCCTTTTCTGCTTTTGCTAATCTCTTCAGCACTTGCGCTCTCGCCTTTTCTTTCTCCGCTTTATCCTCCGCTTGCTGCATGGCTAATAAACTATTCTTGATCTTCGTCGCCATCTCCCTTTGCGCCGCTGAAGCTTTCTCGGCCTGCTTCCTCAGTTTCACCTCTTGCTTCAACTCCTTCTCCAACGTCGTGAGTTCCGTGCGCAACTCTTTCGTCATCGCGTTCAAGTCTAAATTATCGTGTTTACACCGTTCCAATTTGCTCTCTATTCTCGCCACCTCATTAACTTTCGTCGTCGACGTCGTTACCTCCTCCGATAACAACGTTCTATCCTTCACGCATCCGTCTAATTTTTTCTGCAGCGTTTGTTGCGATATCTCCAGCGCCTGATTTCTCCTCTCTTTCTCCTTCACCTCTTTTTCCACTTTCGATAACTTCGTCTCTGCCTGCCTCGCGTCTTGCTCTCTGTGCGAAGCTTTCGTCGTCATTTCCCTTAAATTCCTCTCTAACTTGAATTTCGATCGCTCCAGTTGCTCTTGACTCGACTGCATCGTCTCTTTTTGTTGTAAAAACTCGTGATATTGAACGTACGGGAAAAACGTCGCCAATACGAACACAAAGACGAACAGTTTTTGGAGGAAAGAGAAAAAAGCTTCCATCTTACTCCTGCTCCCATCCCAGACAGACGACCCCGAGGTGGAATACTTCACCAGACCCATGAATACTAACAGCAACGATTAATAGTATCGGCGGCGTGGAAAGGAGAGTGAGAGAGAGTAAGAGTAAGAGAGCTCTTCTATCTCTTCCGATGATATGAATGTTTTTGTTGATTGATTTTTTTCTCAAGCAAGTCTCTCTCCTCTTTTCTGTTCTTGTTGTTTTTTATTAGCTTTTGTTGTTTTTGATTCCTTTTGTTTGAGGAAAGCACAAAGGCAACATCGAAACGTCATTTCTACTCCCCTTACACACATCACACATCACACACACACATAAAAGAGACAACCACACAGAAGAAGATGTTATCCCCCATGATTTTATCGTCTAATGTTACCACCACTCGCGTGGCGTCCTTCAGATCCTGCTCTTCTTCTTCTTCTTCTTCTTCTTCTTCTTCTTCTTCCAGCGGTAAAAAAATGCTCCAATCATCATCATCATCGACGTCGATGAAAAGAACATCAACAACAACAACAAACTTTAATAAAAGGTTGACAGAACAGAAAAGAGGGAGAAGATCTGCGATGATAATCAAGAGCGGCAACGGCGACGACACGCTGAAAAACTTGGAGTCTCTGTTACCAGAGGACGATTCCGAACGGTTGCAAAAGGAAAGAGAAAGAGAAGCGGAAGAAAAATACAAGGAAAAACAGGAACAGAAAAGATTAGCGGAGGATTTGGCGAGCGCGATTAAGAACCAAGAGAAAAATAAGAAGAACACGTTCACGATGGGTGACGACGGGGAGTACGATTTTGCGCAGAAATCTATCGCCGCGTTGTGCTACATGTTACCTCTGCTCGACTCGTTGAAGTATTCAAAATTTCTGTTGATTCAGTTCCCGCTCGCGTCGTTGGCGTTGTTACCGCTGAAGCCGCTGATTGAGTTATGGTTCGCGCTTGGGTTCTTACAAATTGCCGTATTTTTTGGCATGTATTTGGGCGTAATACAAAACCAGAACATGTCAAGATTTGTGAGGTTTAACGCGCAACAGGCGATTTTGTTGGATATTTTGTTGATTCTTCCGGACGTGTTGACACGATTGTTCGCCGGGATGGACGGGCAAGGACCAACCGGAGGAATAGGTCTCCAGGCGGAAGTGATTATGTTCAACTCAGTGTTTTTGTATACCTACATCTCTTGCCTCGTAGGTTCTGTATCCGCGACGTCGGGTAAAACGGTCAAGTTGCCGCTCATCGGGGACGCGTCGGACTCGCAAACGAGATAATAAAATGGACACTTTTTAATACTATTCGATACAATCACAACTACAGCGACAAAAACGACAACTTCACATTTCTAATTGACTACAGTTTTACATCTCGAGCATGTCGCTGCGTTTACTCTTTGGTCGTCGCGCGGGTGCGGCTTTTTTCTTCTTTTGGCTCGAAGATGCATCTACTCCCGCGTTATCCTTGATGAAGGACACGGTTCCTTTTCGTACTTCTCTGTTCTTCTTCTTCGTAGCCGCCGGTTTCTTCTTTGCGACGACGGCTTGCTTCTTCTTTGCTCGCGCGCTCGATTTACCTCCCCCCGCAGGTGCAGCTGGCTTTTCTTTAATGTCGCCTCGCACGTCCGCTAAGATAGATTCAAAAGATAAACCAGCTTCGCCGTATCCGTCCGAACCCGAGTCGCCGTCATCATCTTTTTCGTCTTTATCTTTGTCATCTTCTTCTTCTTCCTCGTCGTCGTCGTCGCTTCCAAATTTATCGAGAATTTTATCGTCTAAACCAGGACCGTCTTCGTCGTCGTCTATTTCAACATCCTCGGATTCAGAAGCTTCACCGCCATCTTCGTCTTCGTCATCATCTTCTTCGGAACCAGCAGCCGCTCTGCTTCTTTTTCTCGTCTGCCCTCTTTCGTCTTCTACTTCTTCCACTTCGTCGTCTTCGTCCAACGCATCCTCGTCTTCTTCGTCGTCACTACTTTCAATTTCTACATCCTCTATTTCGTCATCTCGCGCATCTTCGGCGTCGAACAATCCATTTGCGCGCGGAATTCGTCGGTTGACTTGTTTCACCAACAAATCTCTCGCCGTCTGCGTCATCGCTTCAGCGGCGTCGCGTTCTGATTTTGATACGTTTTCGGACACGCCCCCGCCGCCGTTCTTGGCGCTCTTAGCGTCTCGAACTGCCGCTAAGACGTCTTCGCTCGGCGGTAGCGAGGGCGGTGGTGCAAAGTAAGGAATTCGACCGCGCTGCCAATCAAATAGAATAGACTTGGCTACCGAATTTAAATCGGGTTCACCCCCTTTTAATAATTTGCCTTGATTCCTCGCGACTTGTTCGAGAAAATGCGTCGGCGAAGTCCAAGACGCGACTCGGTAGGCTCTTCGCAAATATTCCGGCTTTACTCTCGCTACGACGTCTGGTATGTGGTCCGCAGCGTCATCCATCTTCTCTATTCTAACAACGCCTTTCAAAACGGCATCCGTATCAGTATCCTCGGTATCGTGATACACGACGCCGGGACAATCGATGAGAAAAATACGCTTGGTCAAGTTAACGTATTGCCAAACTTTCGTTTCGCCAGGAATCGGAGCCGTCACGCACACGCGTTTCGTTCGCAAAGCGTTGATGACGCTTGATTTACCTACGTTTGGATACCCAATGAATCCTACGGAAATATTTTGTTTATCGGACCTCAAACGAGAGAATTGTCTCAGGACAGATAAGAGCGCGCCCTTCCCAAACGGATTCGTCACCGAGGCGTGGAACGCGATGGTCGGGTACTCCTTCGATAACGCGTACAACCATCGTTTGGTGACCCATGCGGGAACTAAATCAACTTTATTGAGCAATAGAATCAAGTGCTTGTGCCGTTTCATCGCGTCCATTTTCAAATGCTTCTCTAAATGTTCGCATCGCGTGCCCAAAGGATCCCTCACGTCCAACACTTGAATCAAAACGTCCGAAGAGTCGACGACTTTATACAATTCTCCCCAAATTCTTTTGGATTGTCCTTTTTGAAACAGTTCATCGCCACCGGCTTTCCGTACACCATCATCTGCAGTCACCAAATCGCGGTCGTGAAGTGCTCCAGTCTCTATGCCTTCGTCGTACGCTTCTCCCGCCAGTTCAGCGGTTTGCGCCATCGCCATTATGTCGTCCATTTGCAAGTTTGGCTTCTTCCTCGTTTTCTTCGCTCCAAACACGCTCGAAAACGGCGTTTGGTTCAACAACTTCACTCGTCTCGATCTTCCTTTCTCTGGGTCCGCCAATAACGACAGAGGAAGTTTCTTCTGCTTCAAAATCACCTGATATCCGTCCGCCGTTTTCTCCGCCATCTCGTCTCTAAACTCAGCCAGTTGCTTCTGGCCTATAACTCGTGTATTCCCGAACCATCTTCGATCGGGAACGATTCTCGTGCTCGGTAACTCCTTCGATTGTAACTCTTGCTTTAAAATCTTCCCTTTTTTATCTCGTATCGGTCGTTGTTTGTACATTTTCAATCGTCTCACGGTCGCCGCGCTTCTTTGCGAGTTCCCGTGCGCGCTTCCTTTCGTTCTGTTTTCCGTGCTCATGGAGTGTTTCGGTTTCGCCGCACCACCACCACCTGCACCACCACCCATCGGCGATTTCTTCTCTCTCGTCTTCTTCGCCATCTTTGTAGTATCTCTCGGTCGTCAAATGTGTGCGTTTGTGTGTGTGTTTGTGTTTCAAGCCGGCGGGCGTCCGAACGACAACACGAAAATGAATGCGGAGAAATTTCTTTACGCCGCCAGACAAAAAAAAGCCAAACTTTTTGTGATTTGTGTGATTTGAGTTCTCTCGTCTCTGCAAAAGTGCGTCATATAAAAATAAAATTCCTTTCTCTCCTTGAACCAAGAAAGAGCGCACACCTTTTCGGCAAAGGTAAAAAGAATACTCACTGCACGGATAAGGAAAGGAGGACGATGGAAGCGAGCGACGACGATCGCAGCAGTCACGGGTTGACCTGTCACACCGCACCTGTACGTTTTATATTGATTTATATTATAGATTCTTTGTTCTTTCACGTTTCACCTTTTCTCGCTCCAGTGGCTGACGGCGAATCGCACACTTTTCTCTTTCTCTCTCTTCTGTGTGTACTCATAAACAGGGCGTCATCTTCGAGTCTACGGACGAATTGAAAGCGCACTATCGAACAGATTGGCACAGATATAACTTGAAGCGAGACACGAGCGGATTACCGGTGGTTGGGAAAGAACTGTTCGACCGAGTGGTGATGCAAGCGGAAGCGAGTAAGTCGGCGTCGCAAAAAGTGGTATCGAACGCGCACTTGAAGAGGAAAGAGGAAGTGCCGAGATCGGTCGCTCGAGCGAGACGATTGCAAGAGTGGTGCGATCATCACAGAGAAGAAATCGAAGAGGCGGAGAGAAAAATCGCAGCCGGGGAAGATTTGTGGGAATCTTCAGAAGAGGACGACGGGGACGACAACGGTTCGGATTGGGAATCCGTGGACGAAGACGAAGCGGAGGCTGTTTTAGCGAGAATTGAGTCGATGAACATCGAAGAAGGAGAGGAGGACGAAGATGAGTTTCCAGATAACGACGGAAATTCTGCGACGGTTACTCTCGCGGACAACGGCTTTGAGTTAATCATTCACAGACCGGATGGCCAAACGAAAAGAATAGGACCGCGAGAGCTCAAGCGTTACTACAAACAAAGACACAAACCATCGGACGAGAGAGAAGAAGATGAAATCGCGAGAGAAGAACTGTACGAAAGAATGACGAAGCACATCCCGGAGAAGAAATTAGGCACAGTTAAAGGCGAGAGAGGAAACGGCAACGGTTTAGCGCAGAGATGGGTGAAAATCAATCAGCTGCAAAGGCGTTCGGAGAAGAGTCAGCAAAAGTACATGGCAAAGTCGCACAACATTTTTGCCGGTTCTGGGAACAAGAAGTTTGACATGAACATGCAAAACGCAAAGACAAAGTTACCAAAATCTGTTCCGTATTAGTCTGTATGTAGTGAACGGTTGTAACTTGTTGTAGGATACCACAAAGTAATCGTAAAATCACACCATATCGCTTGCCTCGAACGTGTCAAACACTTCCCAGAGCAAGTCAAACAACAATAATAATCTCGGTGTGCGTCATAAAAAATCTCACATAACTACCACCTTTTACTCCTCGCTCAACATTGCGAACATCAATACATCACGAATAAAATGAGTAACATACGCACCATTCACGATACTCCAACAGCGAGTAGCAACCGTTTTTCCATGAGTCCCATCGGTGGAAACCCGATATACGTTGGAACTGTGTTTGGGATTGAAATTACTCTTCACCCGTTGTTGCTATTGTATTTCGTAATCTCCGCCGCACTCCCGTGGTTGCTGAATTCGTCCACGATGACGATGAAAGTTTGGTTATATTTAGTCGTCGTGAACATTCCTTTGTTGTTTGGTACCGTTTTACTGCACGAATTGGGCCACTGTTTCGCGACTAGAAAAGTCGGAGGCGAAGTTCATGGCATTCTGTTATGGCCTCTGGGAGGACTCGCATACATCGGTCACAGCGGAGATGCTAAGGATGACTTGATCGTCTCCATAGCTGGTCCTTTAACGCACATACCTCAAGCACTGTTGTGGTATGGATTATCTCAAGCTTTTACTCGGGGGACGTTTATGGACATGTTGTGCGTTCAAGCCTTATGGCTCAATATCTCGTTGATGCTTTTCAATCTCTTCATTCCCTGCTATCCTTTAGATGGAGGTAGAATTTTCGCAGCGTCGTTGCAACTGATGAAAGTGAGAGTTGATATCGCAGCAAAGATTTGCGCGTTCGTTTCATTAGTGTGCGCTCTTGGCATTGGTTTGTATGGCTTTCTTTATAATGAAATAATCGCCATGTTCATCGGCTTTTGGTGCGCTCAAGAATCGTATAATCTCTACGTCCACACGAAAGAAGAACGGTTGCAAGAGCATCAGCTTTTCAGTAAATACGCTATCGAGACGAACGATGGCCCGTACAATCAAATTTAGTAGATTTTCTTTTCTATTTTGTCATGCAGCGTTGTATAATATTACATACCTAGTAGTTCCTAATAATAAAATAAATACGAGTCTTTTCTCTCTCTCTCTCTCTCAGCGCGCGTTGATGGATGAAGACGACTTCGTTGAAAAATCAAGAAATACAATCGGGTCCAAAGCCTCTAAGCGCTTAATCTGAGCCTCAGTTAATTTTCCTTTTCTGTACGCCTCCTTTTGATCTTCTATCCAGGCTTTGATGCTGTTTGCTTTCTGCAAATTTACTACCCTTTTCCTACTCACGTAATCTGACATTTCCGATAAATTTTTCAACCACGCGGCGGAAATAGGCGTTAAGTCGACGCCGATGATGGCTAATTTATCCAACTGTCTCTCCGTTAACTCACCTTTTTCAGCCATTTCTCTCGTTTTCATCAGCCAAACCGCCAAAGGACTTCCCAAAGGAGGCTCTGCATATTGTCCTCGCTCGGCTAAAAACATGGCCATATCCGAAGCGGATTCGTCAAAAGCAGTCAGTCCGCCTTGGAAATTTATGTTCACCACCGAAACGGTACTCTCCGCCTCGTCTTCGTCGAGTTTTAAACCTAAAGTACGCAATCGAAACTCGCGTTTCTTCGAAAGTTTTCCATTCTTGAACAACGATCGTTGTTTCGCAACCCACCTTCCTAAACCGCCTTTCTCGCGTTCGGAATAACTCGGATCGCAGTTCCCGGTGATGCACTGGTACTCAACCAACTCGTCGAACCAACTTTCCCAGACCGTGTTTGCTTGTAAAACCTTGGTCTCTGGTTCTAATGCGTCGAAACCTACGATATCGAGCAAATACAGTTGCTCTTGAGCTAACGATCCGGATGTTCTATTCAAGCGCGTCTCCAAGACCCATTCTCTCAATGTCTCTGGCGCTCTCTTCACCAAACCTTTCGTTCTCGCGTAATACGTTTCCTTCACCTGGCCGCTTTCGTCTCTCAACGGCGGTCTCCCAGTCCGCTCGCGCATTCGAACTCTCCCTAACGTACCTCCACTCTCCGATAACTGTCTCGCGGCGTACTCTAATAAACTAAAATTCCATCTCGACTGCGTCGGTGAAACCGCCAACACCTGCGGCGCCGCTCGGATAACTTGTCGAACTTCTTCCTGAGACAAGCCGCACCTTCTAAAAACTTCTATAGCATTCTGAGCATTTTCCGCGATGAGTTTCATCCGTTTTCGATCGACTAACGCTCTGCCTCTGGCGGTAATCCGCCACGCTGCCGCGGCTGAAAATGTCGCCACCGCTTCGTCTTCTGTAAAACCGACGACTTCTACCAAGTAATCTTCCACGTACGCTTGCATGTTACTCGGTCGTTTTCGAGACGCCAACGGTTCAATCACGCGTCGTTTCTGTTTCAAAGATGGGAAAATCTCTTCTCCCCATCCTTCGCCTTTCCTCTCAAGCTCCCAGACGAGTTCGGTGTTGATTTGATTAATCTGCGTGCCTCTGTTTGCGCTCGGCGGAGCGGGCGAAGGTGCCGACTTTGCCGAAGATATTCTGCTGCCGCTGCTGCTCCTGCTTTGGACATTTTTCTCGGAAGAACTCGCTTGCAACTTCGATCTGCTCCGTCGATCGTCTCGACTCCTCTCTTCCTCCTCGTCGTCTTCCTCGCTCTCCTCGTCCACGGATCGACCGTAATCGATCGAAGACGCGCGGACGCAGAGAACATCACCATCCCTTCTCCTCCTCGTTTCCTCCCTTACGCAAAAGCCGAAGGAGAACTGGTTTTGGGAGCCAGCGTTGTGCAGATGACGCATTTTCTTTCCTCCTCCTCTTCCTTTTTGCATCGACGACGACGATACAGACGGATGATTGGAGATCCTCGCCAACATTCCGCGCATTATCTCTCTTTGTGCCTCTCTTTACTTCCTCTTACGAACTGTGATCATTTGTTCATCTCGTCGTATGCGCGCGGGTAAAAAATTCTATGGGGATGATGCAACAAATCGTATCTTCTTCTACGACTTTAAAAGAGATCCAAACACAAAAAAAGCTTTGGTTCAAAAAAATAGATGAAAATTCAGGTCCCAGAACTGACTGACGGACAAAAACCAGTTTTTAAAGCAGTTAGTTCAGTGCAGTTCAGTCTTATAAAGAATACAAACGCCACACACGCGATGGGACTCAGAGCGTCGAAACCAAAACACGTCCTGAATGCTACGACGACGACGACGACGACGGGCACCCCCCAACAAACGACTCCCGGTGGACTTCGCGTGCGTATTTCTTCTTCTTTGTATTCTTCTTTGTATTCTTCTTCTTTTTCTTCCCTGCATGACAAAAATGAACGAATCGAATAACGCTCTCTCCTCTTCATCCCCTTCTTCCTTTCCTACATCCTTATTAAACAACGACAGTTGACGAGTAAGCTTTTGAGAAGGTTGGAAGGGACCTCCTCCGCCACCTCCTTCTCCTCCGCCTCGTCGAACGCTTCTCAACAAAGACGACGGGAAAGTGGTGGGAGCATTCCCTCAACCTCATCATCGGACCATTATTTCTTACAAACGAAACCGGAACTCACGCAGTTACTCCAAACGACCGCGAAATATAACGAAGCCTTATTAAAACACGAACAAAACGAAATAGATAGCTTAGCGAAATACATCAAAGAGATTGAAGCCGTGGAGAAGAATCCGTACGAGGAAGACTTTAAGAGCGAGAGCGAACGCGAAACGTTGAACGCGGCGAAGCGTAAACTCGAGACGTCTTCGAGGAAAGTGAAAGAGTGCTTCGAGAAGGAGTCGGAAGAGTCGGGAGAAGAGTCGCGATTACCGACGAGGTGCAGAGCAGTCGTCGCGGAGTACGAAAAGTGCGGGCAAGAGGCGTTGGAGGCGTTCGTAGAGGCAAATAGAAGTTGAAATCATCACATAGAGAGTAAAAATAGAATTTTTCTCTTCTTTTTCTTATTCTCGTAACGACCTGCGGCAGAATATCTCACACGCGTTTGGAAAAAAAATGTGCTTCAATGTTTGTCGTCGTGATGGTGGTGGTGGTTTAGGCCAGAGATGATGAAGAAGAAAACATCATCATAAAGGGATACATATCATCATCACCATGCACCTCGATGAAGCCGTCGCGGTCGGATCCTTCCTCGTCTGCGTCGTCTGTTCGCACTTGCTCAATCGTCAAAGGCACGAGCGACGGATAATTCACGACTCTCGCTTTCAGCCGTCCGTGGACGAGCGATGGAGGAGGAAGAGGATAAATATGATGAAGATGAAGAAGAAGAAGAACAGAAGAAGAAGCAAAAGTTACGCGTGGAATGGCGATGATGACGATAACGACACTCCTCGCGCGATGATGAGAGACGGAAGGAAAAGCGGAGAGTCGGAAACGAGATTTCACGACGTGTCGGAATACCTCTCCTCCTCCGACGAAGCGAACGAAAACGACTACGACATCGACGAACTGTTGGACGGAGACTATTTCGAATCCGACGTCGACGAGGACTTTTTCGACACTCGGTCTCGTTTATCCTCAACAAATAATGTCAGCTCGACGACGACGACGACGACGGGTGGTGGTGGTGGTGGTGGTAGAAGAAAACTCGGCGAGTTGCCGGACGAAACGGCGTACCAGATTTGGTCCACGGCAAAGCTCCGCGACCATCCGTGCGTGCCGTATTGCACGTGGCGGCTGAACGACGAAAAGGATACAGCTCAAAACGGAGGACGAGATATGCTTCTCGTGAGAATAGGCGCGGCAAATTCAGAGCTATCTCACGAAAACAAGCAACTCATGGACCAAGTGATGGTGTCTACTTTATACCACGGCGTCAAAACGCGCCTATTAGATCGAGACTATCGAACAGTCCCAGGTCAAATAGACGTCCTCATCGACATGCACGGATGCGGTTTAACTAACCCGCCTCCTTTTGACGTCATCGCGAGAGGCTTATCCGCCATCGGAGAGCTCTTTTACGAGCGCGCGAAAGTCCACAGGATCGGTAACCCGCCGCGAGGAACGCAGATTTTAATCAACGCCGTCATGGTGTTATTACCGAAAGAGATGCGAGATTCCGTGAAGATTGTCGTTTTGAGAGACAAACAGAGCGACGAGACCATGAAGCGCGCGTACGAGGCGAAGTGTTTAGTCTGCGATAGCATGAAATAGAAAAAATTTAGAAATGCAATAAGGTTTTAGACGATTAAATAAAATAAGGAATGCGCAATCGATGAACACGAAAGAACAAAGCAAAAAGCATAAAGCAAAAATAATTGAGTGAATGCGCGCCCTTGATTAAACTTCACTTGAAGTCATAACTGACAAGTAACAACAACAACAACAACAACAACAACAACAACAACAACAACATTAACTGTAACGCAACAACATGGTATCATTATTACGATCATCGCGTCTTTCTTTTTTCCTCCTCGTGTGTTTTTGTCTTGAATTCCTTCTTTCTCCTGTCCTCGCCGGTGGTCACGGAAATTCCGCGTTATATCACGAACTGAAACGGACGTACGGTTTCGGGAACAAAGAACCAGACGCGGTGCACGATAAACCTCCGGAACCGGAGGTTAGGAAACCAGCGAATTTGCACGAAGTCGGGAAAGATTTAGACCACGAAAAGTTAAAGGAAGAGTTTGAGTTGTTTCCGGAGCATCACAAAATCGATAACGCGGTACACTGGTCGGGGATAACCGCGTTGAAACAAGGGATAAAACTCGGGAACAACACGTACGTGCAAACGACTTTAGACTTAGGAGCAAACGTGAACATGACGTTGAAAGGTTCGAGACCGATCCATTTTAGCGCCGCACACTGTCCTTTCCGCGAGCAAGTGCAGATTGGGAAGACGTTAGTCGAGCACGGTGCGAGCGTCGTGGATGTCAACGAAGACGGGTATCAACCCATTCACTTCGCTTCGAGGATGTGGCAACCGTTATGTATAAACTACGTCGAATGGTTGCTACGAAACGAAAGCGTTGACGTGAACGAGCGACGCTCGATGGGTAACGAGACGACGCCGTTGCACGAAGCAGCGTTACGATCTTCGCTGAAAATGGTCCAGATGTTAGTAGAGAAAGGCGCGGTGGTTGACGCCTTGGATACCGACGGCGATACCGCTTTGCATAAAGCGGTAAAAGGAGATCACTTGCCGGCCATGCATCACTTGTTGAAGAGCGGTGCAAATCCCCACTTGAAGAATAAACGAAACGTATCGCCGTTCGAGTTGGCGCAGAAAATGAAAAAGGATTTTGACACGATGCAAGTATTTAAGAAAGATTACGGTTGGAAACACGATGCAGGACTCGCGCACACCGAGTTGTAAAAGATTTTGACTTTTAATATATGTGTTGTACAACAAGAAATTTTTACAATGCATGTACTCTATCGATACTATTATTATTTATTTAGCTTCTATCGCTAATTTAGCCGCTAATTTAGCTTCTACCGATGCTTTTTGGTGGAAGGAAAGGAATGTTCGGATGGGACTCAGGTGAAGCGTCCGGGTCGGGTTTCCACATCTTTATCGTTTTGTCCGCTTCGCAAGAAATCAATCTCTCCCCAGTCTTATCGAAACCCAGCGCGAATATGCCAGCTTCGGCTTCCATGGAACCCGGTTGAACCTGCGTTTGTAACGATTGGAAGCAATGTCCGGTTTCGTAATCCCAAAAGCGCATGCTACCGTCGTCTCCTCCAGAAATCATGACGTTGTCTTCGTTGAGCGCCATGGCGTTGACGATGGCGTTTTGCTTAGATAACATGTTATGCTTGAACTGACCATCTGGCAAACCAAACTTCTTGATGTTATCTGCCGAAGCGGAACTAAACTCCCAGTACTTCTGATGCATAACCATCGCGCGAACCCCTTTCTTGTGATGCGTCAACGTCTTCATGCACTTACCCGCTGCTAAGTCCCACGTCTTGATGGTCGAATCGTAACTCCCCGTGATGATTTGAGGATCTACGTTCTCGGTAATGATCGATCCTACGGTTGATTCGTGTCCAGACAAACAAAAAACTTGCGCTTTTGTGCGCATATCCCAAACTCTGCACGCAGAATCTCGACCACCAGTCATCAATATATCCAAGTCCGGATGTAACGCTATCGAATACACGCCGCTCAAGTGGCCGTGGTAGTTTCTAATCACTTTATTGTATTCTAAATCCCAACACTTGACTTTCTTATCTGCACCGCACGAGAACATGTACGGATGCTTGTCCGAAATGGCTAATCCCATCACTTGCTCGATGTGACCGGTCAAAGTTAACTTCAACCCCCCCGTGGCTAAATCCCAAATTTTTATGCAACGATCTCCAGAACCGGTGGCGAACCACTCGTTCGACTTGTCCACAGCAACCGAGCGCACCCATCCTTGATGACCCGAGATGACTCTGTATAACTTCCAAGGTTTCTTCCACTCCGGTCTCGGCCACTTGGACGCTAAATTTGCCGTCACGAGCGCGCTCGATTTCATATTTGCGTTTGCGCCAAAAACCGAAGACTTTGAAGCGGCGTTTGCGTCTGCGTTGAATTGCACCAACGCCCCACTCTTCTCTCCCAGTTCTTGGCTCTTCAACTTGGCTAAAATTCCACCCGACGCGTTCGCTTCCACCTTTTCGCGAACTGGTTCGTCGATGAAATCGATCAAAGATGCCAAGTCCGTTTTTTCGTTGTCGTCTGTAAGTTTCCTCTTGTTCTTTGCCGCCAAATTCGCTGCTTCGGCTAAACCAGGAATGGTATTTTCGAAGCGCTTGTTATTACTCGCATCGTTTGCTCCCGCGGCAGAGTTTGCTCTGTTGTTGTTGTTGTTGTTGTTGTTGTTGTTGTTGTTCTTATTGTCTCTGGATTTAATCTCCGGCGGTGCCATGTGCCGCACGGCTTCGTATTCGTCCCGAATTTTCACGCTCATTTTTCGTTCGATCGAAGGTCGATGCATGAACATTTCTTCTTCTCCTCCTTCTTTCTCTCCAATCGAGAACAACGCTTTCGTTCTCTTGGCGGAAAGTTCCGCCAGCGCTACCGGGTCTGGACCTTTCACTTTCGTCATTTCTATTGTTGTGGCTGTGTTTTATTCGTCGTATTTAAAGAAGGAAGGAATGAAGAATTGTGTTTCCGAGCGAAGGCGGCTGTCAGCTGTGTGAAGAATGGAAAAAAATGAAAAAGAAAGAGAGAGAGGGAGAGAGGAAGAGGAACAGTGAGTTAGTATTTTCCTATGTTCGTTCATGCATTATTTTTCAATCTTCTTCTACTCTTCTCGCTCGTCGTTAATCACGCGTATTCTGCTCGCGTTTTTGGTCAACCAAAGCGCAAACTCCGGCGAACGCGCTAACGATTCCAAAGCGGCGTTCGTGGATTCCGTTTCGAGCTCGTCGGCTTCCTCGGCGCTTAAAAATCTTCCCCGAGAGTTACTCGCGAGACCAACGGGAGGCATTCGCTTTTTATCCTTTCCGTTGGAGCTACTCGTCGTCGTCGAGAACGGGGGAGGCGATTTCTTTTTACCCCCACTGTTGCTATTTTTTGTCGTCTTTTTACCGCTGGAGGATCCGCCACCTGGCGTCGGTTGCGGCGTGGCGGGTTCGCTTTTGTCTCCGCCACTAAACGGATTCAAATTCCTAACTAAACTGAACGGTGAAAGTGATGACGAGCGCTTATTCCGTGTTTCGGAATCTGCGTTTTTCTCCATTGGTGTAAACGGTGAAGGCGCAACGCGCGGCTCTGGATCCATCGTGGCTGGTAGTCTGCGACGAAGTTCGTATTCAGTTTCTTCCTCTTCGTCGCTGTAAAATTCATCGTCGTACTCGAACGATTTTCTATCGTCGGAAGATTTCTTCTTATCGAACAAATGAAAAGTAAACGCGTGAAATGCAAGCCGTAACGTTCTCTTCACGTCTTTTGCGAACGCTGCGGCGGGACCGGCTACGATTGTACTTCCGGCGAGGAGTGCAAGCGTGTTCCCGGTTTGCGCGTCTCGAGTGCAAAACTTGAGCATAATCACGCCAAATACTGAAATGGAGAAGCTGGTAAACTGTTTCCAACCTTTCACGACTTCCCCGCTTCTGTCGTCTACCACCCATTTCTTGACGAACATGACGCCTAAACCGGAAGATACCAAGAAAAATCCAACGACGAGCAGAGCTATGTAAATCGTCTTTGGTTCATCGGGATCGGCGTTGCGAAGGACGCCCCACGAGGCGCGTATCGGCTTAGACATCCCTCTCCAAAGGTACTCTAATACTATCTTCCACTTATCCACGGGCACAAAATGATACGCAAACGTCGTCACGAGCGTTGAACTGATACCGAAAAACGTTCTCGTCGCTCTTCCCGACGGCGTCAGTCTCGTCAATTGGAGAAGGACTAAACAGAGCAACATGGCTGTCGATAAAGACATCGCGGCTATGTAAAAGCACCACGGAGATGTGGCAATGACGGGTGCTAAGGTCATCGAGCTAATACCACCGACAAATCTCAAGAACAGGTTTGAATCAAAGTACTCTCGAACGGTTATTTCATACGTCACCTTCCCATTAGATTTTCCGCCAGAAGGGTTGCATTGCAACACGTACACCGCGCTCTTCTCTTGGAACGGAGTCATGTTTGCGACTAAAGTCGATGGAGACTTCTTCGTTGCCTTTGACGAACTGCTGCGACTATTTTTACTACCGTTACTATTACTACTCGTGTGTGCCTCATTTTTCTTCTTCTTCTCCTCTCTCTTCATCTTTAATCGTCGATATTGCCAATTCTTTGCCGTCCTCTTCCCTTCTTCCTCTTCCAAAACGTCTTCCTCTTTCCCAACCTTCAACGCGCACTGATTCGCTTTCACGCTCCCGTCTGCATCTTTCAACGCTACCTCAATCGCATCAAACGTTCTCCAAATGGCATATTTTGGGTATCCCTTGATAAAGAATCGGCTCTGTTCTTCTACTTTATTCCAAGGCACATCTTTCCCTTTGGATGCGATTTTTGTTTCACCACCGCTCCTCCTCCCATCGTCGTTAAAAGAGACGACGACGTTTGAGTCTGTTTCTTGTGTTCCCCCTCCTCTCTCGTCGTAAAGGTTGTTGTTATCATCGCAGAGACTCGTCTCGCACAACGCGAGAAGAGTGAGAGCGAAAACAAACAGAGCGACTCTTCTTCTTCCTCCTCCTCTCATTATTATAGCGCGGCGCTCTCTCGCACGGTGTATATCTAAGAATACAGTTCCTTTCTTATTATAATAACGCCGATGTGGTGTCTTCCCCTTTTTTTTTGGTGCTGGCGGTTAATGGTCTCACGCGTCGTCAAAATCGCTCAAAAAAGCAAAATTGAGCGAGGGAGGATTTTGTCCACCCGATGAAGAAGTATCTTTTTATTAGAAGGTAATCCAACAATCGTCATTACAAAGAGCGAGGAGTACATACGACAACTCTCGCTTCCAACGTGCCCCACTCTGAACAGGGAAAAACGTGCGCACGCATTTCACCGAGAAACAAGAAGGCTTTTTACTGTTTGACTTTATTTCCGAACGTTCTCACGTAAAGAAAAATGAGCGGCACGCAAATGATGACGACGATGCGCGCTTCGACGACGATCCGTTGTTGCGCTTCTTCGAATCAACAAAAATCGACTTCCTCCTCGTCGTCTTCGAGAAGAATCCCGAAATCTTCGAGCAATAACATCAGCAACGAAGCCGGTAAAGATGCGTTGCCATCGTCTCGCGCAACAGCTACCGCCGCTGTGTCCTCTGTCGCCGCGTTGAGCAGCGCTGGACCGGCTTTGGCCGATGGGTTGAGTGATTTTCAGGTACCGGATATGTCGTCGGCGATGGCGGAAATGCCAAAGGTGGACTTTAGTGGCTTCGCGTCGAAGCTTAAAGATATCAAAGTTCCGGAAATCGACACGTCTGCGTTCGACGAGTTGAAGGAGAAAGCTTCATCGGCTCTGGATGATGCTACGTCGGCTCTGGATGACTTCGACCCAAACGCTCTTCAAGCGCAACTTCAGTCGAAGGTTTCCGAGATCCAGTCAACTCCGGCACCTGTTACCGTTCCGTCTATTCCAAAACCTTCTGTTTCTGTGACTATTGAAACACCGTCCGCGTCCGTAGAGATGCCTGCGATGCCTGCGATGCCTGCGATGCCGGAAATGCCTGCGATGTCGGAAATGCCCGTATTGCCAGAAATGCCCGCGATGCCGGAGTTGCCAGAGTTGCCTCCTCTTCCAGATCTTCCCTCTGTGGAAGATGTGATGGCGAGCTTCACGAGTGTCATCGATTCCGTGCCTGTCCCGGAAGATCTCCAGCCTTTAGTAGCCGCTATTAAACAAAATCCAGACACGGGCGTTGCCTTGCTTGCTTTCATCTTTGGATCTCCGGTTTTACTTGCAGTATTAGGTGCGGCTTTGCGTGGATACGATGGTGATGTCCGCCCGAAAGCTTGCTATGAATCGCTCGAGAAGAACGGTAACGCAAAGATTATCGACACCCGCTCGGAAGAAGCGATAAGGAACGAAGGCGTTCCCGATTTGAGAGGATCGGCGAGAAACAAAGGGGAAATCGTTCGTGTCGTGAAATTGAACGAGAAAGAACGAAGACAAACGCGCGGCGCGAGACAGATTGAACTCACGATTGCAGCGGAGAAGGTTAAGAAGTTATCTTCGATTGGCTCGAAGTTGTACTTTATTGGTCCAGATGCGAAGGACTTGGCCAAGACGGTCAAAAGTGAAACTTTTGCTCGTAAGTGCTACACTATTTCTGGTGGATTTGAAGGCTACCGATCGTCTGGCTTGAAGTTGAGAAAAGGTGGCTATAAAAAGAACGTTGCCGAGGTTGCTGCCGAGGAAGCGGCGGAGATTGGAAGCAGAGCGACGCGCGCCGTCCAAAGCAGTGTCGGCTCCGTCTCGACGACTGTGAAAACTGCGGACGATTCGATGAAGGTTGTGTACGGGCTCCTCGCGCTCGGCGTTGTGGTCGGAGCGATCGAGTACGAAAAGACGTTGCAATTCATCGGCGTCGTCGGTATCGAATTGACTTTGTTGAACGCGTTCTTGTCGTACGAAAATCCTCTCGATGCGATTTCAGCGTTTGGTAACTTTGTTTCTCCGGTGACGCAGCCGATTACGAACGCGATTGGCGCTAAAGCCGGCGAAGTCGCCAACGAGGCCGTGAGTATTGCGTCGGAAAAAGTGAAGGAGTCCGTTAGCGAGATTTCTGTTCCGGAAGTTGATTTGGACCAAATTCCAGGCGGTTCCGGCCTCAAGCGTTCGCTGGAGAAGCGAGGGGCTTCCAAACAGTCCGCGGTCGAAGAGGACGAATAAAAACAAGAACACTTAAAATAAAGAATAAACAGTAGAACGCACAATATTATTACCATAGCAGAAAAGAAGAAGCAATGTATATGATTGAACAATAATTTCACGCATCATATAAATATATCATCTGATCAAATCCTCGCTTTTCTCACGCGCCTTCTTGGATTTTCCTTTTTCACCCTTTCACAAGCATCCCAAATCTTCTTCTTCTTCATCACAAAATTGAAGCAGACGTACTCTCTCTCTCTGCGATAAAGAGAAGGAAGAGAACACGCACGCATGCACGACTAATATTAAGAGCACGCTCGAGGCGGCACGCACTACGCGCGAGGATGAGAACGCGCCGGTTTACCGCTCTCCTTGTTCTTCTCGTCTTCATCGTCTCCCTCGCGGCTTCTTGTTCCGGAGAAGATGTTGGTGAGCACGTTCCTCCTTTGCCACACGAACAGGATGATGAACACGACCACCATCACCACCACGACGTAACCATGGACGTAACCATGGAAGCGCCGGATGAGTTGTTCGAATACGAAGCGGAGTTGGTGGACGAACGCCTCGAGGAGGAAGAGAATGAGATGGACGAACAATTCTTGAAAAATCAAGAGCAGCAGATGTTACGCGACGGTGATGGCGAAAAGCGTAATATCGTGGATCCTGAAGAAATCTTGGAGCAAGTGGAGGATATCTACGCTGGGTTTGATGAAAAGAAAGGATGGTTATTTGCCAACTACACTTCGCGCGTTTCCACGGAGAAGGCGGTAGATGCGCTTTTGCAAGAAGGACAACGCGCGTTGGATTTCGCAGAACAGAACGATGCACTATTTCACGTTCAGAATAGTCCACATTTTGCAAGGAGTACTAATTTACCGAACGAACAAAGCATTCCTTTAGAATTCGTGCGCTTGTGGATTGCTTCGGAAGCGTTATTCGTGCTAGCTGCGGCGTTGGAAACAGGCACGCTTCCTTTATCCGCCTTGTCGCAATCGCAAAGAGATATGTTTGCCAAGACGAATGATGAACATATTCCATGGACTTTAAAAGCTTTGCGAGCTGCACATTTCGCAGGAAACGACGGAGCTTCGGTAGCTCTCGCAGACAGAGCGCTCATCGGTCGAGGTGGTGTCGCCGAAAATTGTCAAATGGCAGTGCGACTACTGCATCCGCTTGCCGCAAAGCGCGAACTGGAGATTCAGAAAGCAGGTGCGGGTTCTGTTTCTGGTATGCCAGTACAGGCTACGTGGTTGAGAGACCGCGAGCGGGACGCTTCCTGGCACTCCAACGCCATGGAAGAAAGTTTAGCGGAAGAGCATCAAAAAATTTTTGTGGGAGGTGCGGATGATTCGAACGAATTTACGCCTCATGGAAATAGCGGTACGCCGGAAAGCACGAGAGCCGAAGGATACCGAAGATTGATGGGCACAGATGGTAGAGATAGAGACGAGATTGGAGCTTTACAACGTTTTGAGAATGCGGCGCGACGCGGAGATCGTTTAGCCGCCTTCAACGCAGGCTTCATGCACATGAGGGGTACTTCAGAGAATGTTCCCGTGAATGTTACTGCCGCTGAAATATATTTCAAGCAGGCTGGAGATGTGAACGGAGGTGGTGCCTTTAACGGTATCGGAGTCATTTATTACAACAAGAAAGATTTCGTCACCGCAAGACATTGGTTTGAGAAAGGAATGGCAGCGAACAATCCCGATTGCTTTTACAACATGGGCACGTTGCACCTGCACGGACTCGGCAACTTGGAAAGAAATGCCACTCAAGGATTTCTGATGTACGAAAAAGCGTCCAAAAGCGGTCACTGGAAAGCGCCGTTTGATTTGGCCAGAATGCATATGAACGGACAGGGAACGCCACAAAATTGTACGAGAGCTACCCGTTTATTTCGAATTTTCTACGACGAGCGAACGGGATGGGCGGATGAACTAGAGAACGCAATGGCTATGTTAGATGGAGTCGACGAGAATAGAAAAAAACTGAAAGGTGTGCCCCGAGATCCTTTTGGAGCGTTGATTCTGTACTCGCTTTACGCAGAACAGGGAAGTGAAGTTGCAACACAAAATATCGCTTGGATGCTCAGGAAAAATCTCACCGGTATCGAAATACCAAATAGATTTGAACTCGCTGGTTCGTTACTGCGACGCGTCACGCGTTCACCAGGTTTAGCTCCTGAAGCCAACATCGATTTAGGAAACATGCTTTGGAATAAGCAAATCGAAGCTACGCCACAAGATTTTGCGTTGTGTGACGACGAAGAAAGATTTATGGTTTCTCAAGGTCGCGACGCGATCGAAGGTGAATCTGACAACGCCGAACCTACTGGGAATAGTGATGCGAGTGCGATGCATTATAACGCTGCGGTTCACAGATACAGAAGAGCAACAGAAGGGGATTTACAACTTCCGGAAGCGTATCATGCTTTGGCTTGGGCACATTTCACGGGTAAAGGAGAAGGTAAAAACAGTACCGCAGTTCTCTTGCATCTCGACAAAGCGATGGAATTATCCAGATACGACGCGGAAATGTTCCCGAGTATCTTATTCTACGCGTACTTCCGCATCGCTTCCTCTTTCGACGGGTTCATTTCGTTGAAAAGGTTATTCGGTAGATTCCTTTCCTGCATCCTTGATATCGACAGAGATAGCATTGAGAGGTATTACAAAGAGAACTCTACTTTGGTGCACGGGTTCGTGACGATTTTGGCACTCGTCATACCACGTTTCCTCTTTTTTAGATACGCTGCTGCTGCCGCCGCCGCCCAGAATAGATAACTAGGAATAGATGAAATAGATATTATACCGGGATGGTGAACGTAGAGAAATATTTGTATAAAAGAAAATGCTCCACACCCTTCTTTCCGCCGCCACTAAAAGCTATTATTCTAAAATTGTATTTGTTCTTACTTTCTTTTCGTCTCCTTCCTTAGGTCAGGGCGTAAGTTCCTCTTCCATCGCGGTCAACTTATCGTTCGGGTCATCCATCGTCAAATAGTCGTAAGGAGCTTCGATCTGTACGCGCTCAGGTCTTGCCAATTGAATTTTAGCCTTTTTCATGGCTTGGACGAACGATAACCACAACTCAGAACGAATACCGAGGAACTGGTCTTTATTAATGGCTTCGACGTAGAACGAAAACTCCAACATGATTCCATCCGGCGTCACTTCTTCTATAAAAACGCGCCTGTGTAGCGTTTTCAACACTCGCGGATCGTTTTTGATCATCGTTCTAAACGTTGACAGCAATTTGGAGAGTTGACTCGCGTCTTTTAATCTCACTGTCATTTTCTCGTTGAATCTAAACTCTCTTCCTCGTCGAGTGACGTTGATGATTGACATTGCACCGAGTTCAGAGTTTGGAAGTAATATAACTTCTCTCTCTAAAGTTTTAATAGCCGTGCGAAACAAACCAATATCAATGATTTGACCCTCCGCGTAGTTCAACTCCTTCCCTTCTCTTGGAATTTTAACCGTATCGCCAATTATAAATGGGGTCGTTGTGTACAATAAGACGCCCATAAGAGCATTTTCTAATACCTGTTTGGACGCCAAACCGATGGCAATACCGGAAACGCCCCCGACAGTAACTAATGCGCCCAAGTTCAATCCTATTGCTTTGAAACAAAAGATTGCCGTCACGACCCAGGTGATAATTTCCGTCACTCTCTCCGCCCCGTTCACTCTCGCTAAAGTTGCCGGCGCCGCTCCGCTCTTCTCCAACCTACTCCACGCGCTCGAGAAAAACTTCTTCTCCCACGAAAACGTCGCCGCGACCAGGCCGCTCAAAATACACAAATACGTAATCGCTTGCACCGCGTAAATAATTCGAGCGACTTCAAATACAGCAGATCCAATCAATAATGCGCCAATCCCTCTGCTCCCGGAAGCTATCAACAAACCTCTCTCCACCGAACCTGCGATATCTTTAATAATCTCCTGAACTCTTTCGCTGAAACGAAAGAACCCGCTGAACAGAGATAATCGTAAAATCGACCCGAGAAAGAACAATAACGCCGCGTCTTCTAAATACACTCGAATAATTTTATCCGGACTCGGCGCCGGCGTCAAACCGAGAAATCGTCCAAAAGCCTCGAATATAAACTGCGCGACGATAGCGCCCGTTATTTCCGCCGTCTCTCTCGTGTTTATGGCTAAAAAAGCGGCATAAAACGAAAAAGCGCCGACGCATAACGTGATCAGTTTCGTCAACCACGAGTCTTCTTCGGCCAGGACGGGTACTCCCGGGAGTAACGTCCGCGGCGCGTTCTTCCCACCTTTCATAATCTCCGTCCCTCCCTTACTCGAAGAAGAAGACGAGGAAGAATCATCCAAAATGGTATCCATGGAATACATATCGTCAGAGGTTGCGTCTGCTGGTGCTTCGCGCGCTATTATTCTTTCTCGAATTTGTCCTCCTTCTTCTCTTTCCCTTTGTCTTCTTTGTCTTCTTCGTGTTGATGAAATTGTGTTCGTTAGAGAGGCGGCGAAAAAAAGAGTGACTTTGTCATCTTTCTCGTAATTGTTGTTTCCTCTTCTTCTCCTTTGTGTTCTTCTCTTTAACGACGACGAGAGAAAGGCTCGAGAGTAAGAAGAAGAACAGAACTGTGATGATGATGATGATGATGATGATGATGATGTCGAGCACACACCGCGCGACGACGACTGCATCGCTCGCGTGTTTGCTGTCATCATCGTCCCGGTCGTGGTGGTCATTTTTTTAAAGGAGAGAGACGAGCGTGTGAAAACCTCTCTCGACATTCCCCCATTCATTTTTTTGCAAAGAAAGAGGATTTGCGCCAAAATTTGCACAAAATCGGCAGCCAAATCACGTAATTTCATTCATTGCTTTCGCGCCATAATAGTAGTAGTATTAAATGATGATTATGTTTACCTCTACTTCCCTCTCATCAAAATCAGCCTTGGCGCAGAGAGGAGCACCACGGACGACGACAAGAGCAGCGTCGAAACCGTGTTGTTGTTCAACTGCGACTGCGACTAGTGTTGAGAAGAGGAAGAAGAAAATGATGAAAATGATGACGACGACGAGAGGAAGAAGAGGAAAAGGAATGTTGAAATCATCATCATCAGAAGAGTCGTCGAAAGTTGCGATTGAAGACGACGACGACGACGAAGACGACGACTTTTTACAGTTTCTGGAAGACTCCATGGAAGTCGCGGCTGGGGAGAAAAGAGACGACGATTGGATCGGCGAACCAGGCTCGGCCATGCGAGGCGAAGAGTTGAGGAAGTTGGTGTTGAAACGATACGGAAAGTTGTACGACACGAGAATTTGTCAGAGACGAGATTCGATGAATAAGTTGCAGTTGTTTTTACAAATAATGTGGAAGTTTGTCGGACAGAAGAGTTTTCCGATGACGGAGGCGGAATACATCGAACAAACCGACGCGGTGGCGGAAATATTGACCATGAAGAATAGGCAGGATTTAGTACGCGCGAACTTACCGATTTGGCCAAAATGGCCGAAGATGGATACCACGGGAGCAAACGCGGTCATGATTCCTTTGGACATCGACGAAGAGGATCTAACCATTGACGGCGAATAATAAATAGTAAACGAGTCTGTCTGTAGTAGTTGGTAGAGCTAAATGTGTTGTATATCTTCTCATAGGTATTAATAAAGTGTGTTTGGACTCTCTCTCTCTCTCTCTCTCTCTCTCTTCTAGTGCGCTGTGCCCGTCGCCGCGACTTTCAAGTTTGGCAACACCTCCAACCCGTCTCTAATCTCCAGTAACTCTATCTGCTGCTTCACGCGAGCTAATCTCGCGTACAACGGCCTCGCGTGTTTTTTATCCGCTTTGCTCGCGACTATGTTATTCATTTTCATCAACCTCGCGTCGTACGCTCGAAGTCTTTTTTTCAAATTGCTCTTCTCTTGTAACAACCCCTCGCGACTCATCTGTCTTACGCTGGTTGGATATAACGCTTCCAACGCGCTTCCGCAACATCTCTCGGACTCTGCTCGCATGGAATCAAAACAAGACGGGTCGAAGAGAAACTCCGAGATGAATTCGTCCGAGAGTAATTCTAGAGTGTAATCTCTCGCTAATACATCTTCTTCTTCTTCTTCTTCTTCTTCTTCTTCTTCTTCGATACCATTCTCATCATCTTTTTCCAACGTTCTTCTCACATCATCATCGTCGCTTTTTCCACTACTACTCTTACTACTATTATTACTCTCGCTTTTACGACGAAGAACTGAAATATTTTCAAAATTCTTCCCGCCTCGTTTTGTTCCTTCTAATTCTTCTTTATACGACGACGACGACGACGCAAAATCATCGCGAAGACTGATATTATTCGTGGCGTCGCGAAGCATCAGATAGGGGAAGAAGAATTTTTTGTGAGGGGGCTGTCGAGTTCATTTTTGAATTTTTTCTCTGCATGCACCTTTTTTGCTTCTCTTCTTGCTCTCGTTTGCCTCCACCCACCCCACTCTTCTTGGATTTAAAAAACGCTCGAAAAACTCTTTTCAATTTATTCAGAGATCTCCAAACACATTTTTGCGCCGCGAGAATACTTACTTACTACGCGCATTTATAGTAGTACCCACCAAAACAACGTAGTAGGAAGAAGAATATCACGCAAAAACGACGATGGTGTCCTTCAACGCGAGAAACAAAGAAGAAGAAGACGACGATCACGATTTTGATAAAAAAAAAACCGATCAGGAGGAAAAATTCGCATGGCAGGAAAACTTGCGCGAGGACGATCCGTGGAAACACGTGAAAGATATCAAAGGGGATTTGCATTACCGAGTGTTGTCGATTCCTCGAAACGCGACGATGAGAGAGATTAAAGCGGCGTATCGGCAAAAAGCGCGCGAACATCATCCGGATAAAGGCGGTTGCAGCGAAACGTTCGATAAAGTGCAAAAAGCGTTCGAGACGTTGTCCTGTCCCAAGAAACGAGAGCAGTACGACAGGTTACAACACGTGACGCAATATCGGTACATACCGGGCGTGACGCAAAGAGCAGTCGGAGGAGAGGATTTACTGTTGGACGATATCGCCCGATTAGGGTTAGAAACAGACGCGAGCACGCAGTTGGTGGTGTTGTGCGAGGTGTGCGGGAGACCGTCGACGAGAGTGTGCATGTGCTCGTTGTATTATTGCGATTTTTGCGAACGGAAGCAACACTGGAAAGGCGAGTTTGGTTTGCACTGGCCGGTGACGCAGAGCGATCGTTTGAAGGTGGATTTGGCAAAAAAAGAGTTGGAGGAGAAGAAAAAAGAAGACGCGAGGAGGTACGAGTTGGAAGATCCAAACTTCAGAGATCCGGCGTCTTTGAGAGAGATTCGCGAGTTCAAAGAACACGCCGCGGAGATTTACGGCGTGAGGAAACGAGATCAAACGAGGGTGTTCGATATGCGTTTGGCGAGATATTACATGTGGGCACAGACGACGCGTCATGTATACGTCGCGATCATGTTACCGACTGGATATAAAGATAAAGAGCTGCACATGGACTTCAGAGGGCAAGTGCTAGTGGTTCAAAGCGAAGACTCACCTCCGGTGGTGGAAAGACACCTCGCGTTTCAACCGTCGCGCGAGTTTCCCGTGCAAACCATGCAAACGGAGGATAAAAGATTTTTCGTGCTCTCGATTCCGAAAAGCAACATGGGAGAAGATATCAAACAGTGCTTTGAAGGTGATCCAGACTACGCGCGATGTATGCAACCGCCGTATACGTTACACGAATCAAATACTGAAGTCATCATGGAATTTGAACTGCCGTTTTGGATCGACGAGGAAGACGTTCGCGTGGACATTACGAAACGTACCGTTCGCGTTCGCGTGACGAACGAAATCGATACGATACGTCATTTCTGGTGGAAAACGCAAGGGCACGAAGAGTTGCGCAAGAACTGGGAAGCAATCGTTCCTGAAGAGTGCGCGTGGTCTTTAGACGACGAAAGCATAAACTCAAAAGGCGAAAAATGTCGCCTTTTGATGATTTGCCTCGCAAAGCCTTTGCCAGATCAAGAAGAGAAAGAATATAAGAAAAACTCGCGCCAAGATAACAGATTTGCATTGGCAAAGTGGGTTGACACTTCAACAACCCAAGAGTCTGGTGTCCGATTCTTTATCGAAGACGAAGACGATTTCGATCTCGAGTCGTTGCTCATATCGATGGTGTTTATGGAAACGGGCTCGTCTTTTGTACCTGCAAAACCGGAATACGCGTATCGCGCACCGTTCGATACTTCGAAAACAATCAGAGACGTAAATTTACTCCCGAAAAGAGTGAAAACGTTGCTGGATAAGATGCTAGACGGAACAGAAGTGTTTGAAAAGAACGAAGAAGAAGGAAGAGGAGAAGGAGGAAACCTCGAGGCGATTGCGAACGAATAAAAAAAAGACAAATTGAGACATGCCGACATTGAATGTAATTCAACTCGCTAAAAATGCGTACTAATAACACTAAATACTAAATATAACTAATAAGATGAAGCTAATGATCCTATTGTACTAAAAATCTGGAATGTCTTCATCCGAAAGCTCATCTTCATCCTGCCAAAAGTTTCCTTCCGCTTCAGAATCAGATTCGCGTTCTTCAAAAAATCTGTGTCGATCCGCCACACCAGCGGAAGATAAAAATCTTTTATCGTCAGTATTGCCCACCAGTACTTCTTGATCTAATCCAATATACGTGTCTGACATGATAAAGACCGTGATATCTGTAACACTCATACCTCGTGGAAAGTTATCAATTTTTAAAACTGCGTCAAAGGTGTCTGCAAACTGAGCTCGGCGCATTGCCGCGAGTTCGCCGGTGCGCCTCTTTTCCCCTAACACGATCCACCAACCTTCGTCTTTCTGTTTCGGAAATCTCGGCGCATACGCCCTAGGTGCGGTTTTACGTCCCGATTTCTTACCAGAACGTTTCAACGATACTTTCACAGAAACGTTGCGACGTCCATCGCTGCTGTTGACTTTATCTTCCACTAAAGTGGCTTTCACGTCTAACAGCGGGAGGTTTGCGCAGACGTTGTAAATCGCCTCACTTTTAGATTTCGAGAGACCAGCCTTTGACATAGCCTCAAAGAATGCGCTCTTGCGGTGAATAGCCAGAAACACGAGCTGTGGAAGACACGCTATCTTTGAAAAGCGTTCCAATTTAGAAACCTCCTCGTCGGCAATTTTTGGTAATAGGAGCAAAGAGTTGTCGTTTATGGAAAGCCCTTGAATAATCATTTGCGTCAAGTTCATTATTGATAACGCTGTCGACAACCATCCAGCTTCGCTGACTATTTCCGTCATAGCTTGCAGAATTCTTTGCGATTGGTCGAGTACAGACTTCGTATCCGTATGGTAATCCGACATTGGTAAAGGAAGTCGTAAAAAGTGCGCCTGGAAGAGTAAAGAAGCCTTGACGTGCGGGTCGTCGTACGCTCGTCGATCGACTTGATAACCTCCAGCTTTGAGGACATTTATCGCTAAATCTGCGTTTAACTTATCTTCGTTATGACGAACCGGGATTTCATCGTATTCTGCAACATCACACAAGGTTGTCAAGACATCCTCTAAAGTGTTCGATTTCTTCAAACGTTTGGAGAAAACAGCCATGGTTTTGAAATTTAAGTAATAGAAACTCGCAATTCTGCCGAGCATTAAAGGTTTAATGGAATCATCTTCGTCGTTAATAGCGAGACATTTTGCACTCGCGAGCGTTTCCATGGTGTTTTCAACCATTTCTGATAGGTATGAGTTCACGGTTTCGTGATTCGTATCCTCGAGGTTGTAATAGGTTGGATTTTTCATGGCGCGACGGAAGAAATACGTCCACGTTAGGTAATCCACGGCGTCTTGCTTCGATTTTATAGCTCCACCAACGACCTCGGCGTTGAAGTGATCTTCTAAACATTCATTAAAGCTTGATTCCACTGGAAATGGTTCGTACAAGAACTTTTTGTAAAAATTCTTCTTCGGTTCGTGTACGAGAACGACGCAACAGCCGCTTTTATCAAACTGCGGACGCCCAGCTCTCCCCATCATCTGCAACACATCGGTGATGGGAAAGTCTTGGTAACGTTTTGTTTTCCCGTCGTAAAACTCAGTTCCTTTAATAACAACCAAATGCGCTGGTAAGTTCACGCCCCAAGCTAGAGTAGATGTCGACACCAACACTTGAATTTTACATTCTGCAAATAACTGCTCCGCGACGCCGCGATCTTCCGGGGAAAGACCCGCGTGGTGTAAACCAATACCGAATTGCAACGTATGCTTCAAAGCTGGATCTTGAATCTTCGCGATTCTTTGCTCCAGTTCTTGACTGTTGCAGTGCACAAAAGCATCTGGATTTTCGTCAGCAGCTGCGTAGGCAATTAAATCGAGCGCCGTCAATCTCGTTTGTCTTCTCGAGGAGACAAATACCAACGCCGGTTTCAGAGGCGAGTGCGTTCGAATCGCCGCGTAGGTGGGTTTATTCATAGAAAGCATGCGAGGACAATAAAACTTCCCTGGAAAACCTTGAATGTGACATTCGAGTGGCACTGGACGAACAGATGGACGGAAGTTGAACAAACCTTTATCGTTCTCGATACCAAGCCAGTCCCCTAAATCTCTTGCGTTTGCCAAAGCGGTCGATAATCCGACGAAGCGAATTTTCGATTTTGTTCGCGCGGAAATATAATTCATTCTAGAAACGATAGCTTCCAAAATTGGTCCGCGATCGGCACCTAAAAGATGAATCTCGTCAATAATGACGAGTTTGACTTTGCTAACGTAAGAGCGGGACTGCCAATTTCGAGAAATACCGTCCCATTTTTCTGGAGTTGCGACGATGATATCCGCACGTAGTAACGCACGCAAATCCGGTGTATAATCGCCAGTAAGTTCTACCATCTTCTTATTCACAGTGGGACAGAAGTACTTCTTCCAATCATCCACGCGCTCGCGAACGAGTGCTTTCAAAGGCGCGATGTAGACAACCTTACTCCCTGGCGGTTCATCTCGAAACATTTTTAGAATTGTAAGTTCCGATGATATCGTTTTCCCCGAACCCGTAGGTGCTCCCAAAAGAACGTTGTGGTTCGTATGGTACAACGTGTGAAATGCTTGCGTTTGAATCGCGTTGAAATGTGTAAATTTCTTTTCATAGAGGGACTCATACGTCGGATTATTGAGCGCGGATCTTGGAAGCGGTTCCAAATCGAGTAGCTCAGTATTCGGCGGCGGTTCCGTCGGTAAAACAATGTCCTCTAAATCGAGTTCTAAGAACGATTCGCATCCTAACCAATACAAATGCGTTGCCCTTAAGAAGTATTGGGGCGGTCGTGGATCAAAAATTGGAATGGTAAACGCCAACGTCATTCTACCTTCTTTGTATCGCTTTTTGCTCAAAGTGAAAGTCTCCGTGTGATAAATGTGCTCATTCACGGGATCCTCCACCCAAATCAACCATTGTTGCGCTTGCCCGTGAACTTCATCTCTCCACATGAACTCAGGCGTAAGGGTTGCGGAAACTCGAAGCACAGAGCGCGTGATCGGCCGAACTACAGCTTCAAGATTGACGTGAGGGAGTTGTTCGACGCAGCGTTTCACTTGCGCTCCAACGACAGCATTGAGTCGCAGTAAATCACCAACTTCCTTTGCACTCATATCGATCAAGCGATCGACGGTGGCATCCTTCTCTTCCAGCTTATAGATTGTCTCTGGCTTCAGAGTATTTTCGAACTGACGTAGTGGTGAGTGGTGTGGCCATAATCTTCGATCTACCGCTTTTGAAAGCGTTAACAGTGTTTCTGCCAGCGATGGCCATCCACGCTTAAGCATGAGCTCGAACAAAGCGCGACATATTCTGCTGGCATTTTGAGAAATATAACTTGAATCTGCAACTAATGAAAACGATTCTAATCGCTTCCG
>JACLAB010004317.1_pt1 | contig 48403 bp, 25 predicted proteins | sample 8027921 | NCBI WGS metagenome assembly JACLAB01 (sample SAMN15725117, study PRJNA655200) | protist metagenome | isolation source: fluorescence activated cell sorting (FACS) single amplified genomes of... | place: USA: West Boothbay Harbor, Gulf of Maine | collected 2000-07-19 | reverse complement strand
AACTTTCGGACCTCTGTGAAAGACCCACGCGAACTCTCCACCCGGTTCGACGACCACGCCGCCGACTTGACCAATCCTAAACGTCTCTTTATCGCGAACGTTCATCTTTACCGTCAACGGCGGATTAGATTTAGATATCTTTAAATCCGTCGCGAAAGGTCTCGTTCCTATGAACGACTGTGTTCCCGACGATCCGGTACCGATGGAAATATCAAACGGCGCGCCTCCTTTGCTCATGCACGACAAACTCGCCGGCTCGTCCGAGTGTACCATGAGATATAAATTGCACATCTCGTTCGTGTGCCCCCACCCGGCTTTTGTTACCGCTGTCCTCGACATGGTGTTAAAGTAACACGTCGTTCTCAAAACATCGCCTGGAGCGATGATTAATTTCTTCTCCGCGATTTGCTCGAATTCTTGCGGCAACTGCGGGTCCCGTTCTAAAAGCAAAACGCCTTTACCCCGTCTCTCGCGATTTCCTGTTCTGCCAGCGCCACCGACCATTCGCTCAAGAGTCACCCTCCTCCCTAACTCGTGCGTGTGCACTCGAAACCCAAAAGCTTTCAATGCTCTCGGCTGGTCGTACACGCATGTCGCCTCTACCTTAACCTCCTCTTTCCCGGGCGGCAAATGAAATCCAGTCGCCCACACCAACGTCGCCGCCGAGGAGATCGGAAATCCTTTCCTCGCGTGCACGATAACCCCACTCTTCCCGTTTCTGTTGTTACTACTATCTACAGCACCATTCGGATCTAAATAATGCACCTCCAGTACTAAGCTATTAAACGTATTCTTCGCCTCGCCGCCGCCGATGCGGAACCCGACGTTTTGCGGCATGTGCAAAGGCGCCGCGTTCTTCCCCCACGCGAACAAAACTGCCTCCTGCTCGTCCTCGTTCGCGCACACCGCGCCTCTCGGTTCTCCTTCGCCGCCGTTCGTAGAAGAAGAAGAAGAAGAAAACATCCCGCCGACTCGGATTTTTTCTAACGTTTTGGACGCTTCTCGTTCTCGGCATCCGAACAAGAGCATGTGGTGCACGACGGCCATATCTGCGACCGGTTCGAACGAAGTCACCGAGTGCGCAGTTTCCGGCATCGCCAACGTGGTATACACGTAACTGTTTTCAGAAAGAAAGAAAAAGTGAATACGTTTTGTTCTTGGTCAGCTCAAAGAGGTCGAATACGACGTGGAAAGAAGAAGAGGAAGTCTAGAAGAAGAAACTCGTGCGAGCGCTTTTGTCGTACCTGTCCGTCTCCGTCACGTCGCGGTCGTTCACGAGCAGCGAAAGCGCTGTATCTCGGACGTCGCGATGATGCTGACGAAGAAGATCATCATCATCATCATCGGACGACGACGACGAGAATACCGATTTCGATCCTCCCGCGAAAAAAAAGAGGAGAGAGAGGAGAAGGAGAAGGCGCGTTTTTGGAGTCCTGGGAGGAAACGGAAGAGGAGGAGGAAAGCGCGTCGTCATCTTCGAACCACCCGCAGATTAAGAGACGACACAGTCAACGAGAGCATCCATCGTATCAAAAGAATTATTTATAACGGAGAGACCCCCAAAACAACCATGGTTGCAACCGTTTTTTTGCTTTTTTTTTGTCTCTCTGTCTGTCGTTTTTTTTTTGTGCTGACAAGACAGATGATTTCTCGCTTGTTTTTCTCTTCAAATTAAAGATGACGCATTTAAGTTGGTGTTGTGGTTGTAATCGTGTCGCTTCTTCTTCTTCGTCTCCTCGCGCGCTTCTTCTTCAAAAGTCGACGTCGTTTCGGCGAGGACAACGACCAACGTCTCGTCGATTTCGGCGAGAATCCTTCGTCTTTTATTCCTCCTCCTCCGAACACAGCGCTAAAGAAGAAGAAGAAGAAGAAGAAGAAGAAGAAGAAGAAAAAGAGAAGAAGAATTACAACAACAACAACAACGGTAGTATTAGTTTCAAAAACGAACGAAACGAAATCGACGACGTTTTATTTAATGCTGCTGATAACGCCTCCTCTTCCTCGCAAACAAAAGCGTCGAAGGGAAAAGCGTCGAAGTCGTTCCCCGTGGAAGCGGAGATTTTGGTTGAAGATGATGTGAACGACGATTACGAAGAGTGGGAAAAAAACGTCTCGAAAGAAGCGAGAAAAAAATGGAACGACGTGAGCAAAGAAATCGGGGAAGAGACGACGTTTACGGTCGGCAAGAAAGATTTAGACGAGAAGTTTCTCTCGGAAGTGCTTTTGTATCTGTTTAAATCGAACGATCAAAACGTGCCGGCGCATTTGTTCTTGAACAAAATCAAACGCTCGATGACGTTGGACGGGTATAAAGCGATTTTAGTCGGGTGCGGGAGAGCGAACAAGTGGGAATTGTGCGAACAAATCATCGATTTCGTGAAGAAGGAGACTAAAGAGTCGGAGAAGGAGTCGAGCTTGGATGGAATCGTGACCGCGAACTGGTTCGTGGCGATTATAGACGCGAGAATTAAGGAGAAGTCATTCGCAGACGTGGCGTCGTGTTTTGAGAAAATGTTCGAGTTTAAATGTCAACCGTCAGGGGCAGCCATAGAGTCGTTCGCGAGGTTCACCGATTTCGAATACGAGTTTGATGACGATTTGAAAGAACGAGCGAAAGATATTTACGAATGGCTCGTGGATACCGACGCGGGTAAGGCGTTGTGGCCGACGTATTTCGGAGAAGCCGGGGTGGATAACTTACCGGGGAAGAACTCGAAGAGCGGGAAGACGAAAACCATACGGGTGGCGATGGAAGCCATGGACGTCGATTTAGGTGGTGACATTGAAAAGTTACAGGAGAAGTTATCCGACTTCTATTAGTGAATTGTTCATATTCCAGTCGAGTAGTAATAATAATAGTAGTAGTAGTAATGTAGTTGTTTAGTAGTACCAAGTATTATAAAAAGTTTAAGCAAATCCAAATGATTAAATCAAATCGTAAACCTTTTAACGAGCCGGAGCAAGCTTTTGGCTCGGCATGCCTCCTTCCAAGTGCGCGCCTCGGTACAACTCTTCCACGACTTCCGACAACGTCGGGTGCGCCTTGGTGGTAAACTTCAAGTCGTACAACGTTTGCTCGTTGTTAATCGCGTTGGAGATTTCGTGCACTAAATCCGCGGCGTGTAAACCAAAGATCCACGCGCCGTACATCTTCCCAGTTTTCGGATCGTAAATCAATTTGGCCATACCTTCAGCCTCTTTCTCTGCCAACGCCTTCGAGTTCGCCTTGAACGACGTCTTGCACGTGGCAATTGTGAAACCTTCTTTCTCTGCTCTTTCTTTCGCTTGCTCTTCGGTCAAACCGACGAAGGAGACTTCCGGATGAGTAAAGCACGCGGCTGGAATCGCCTCGTGGTTGACGACGTTTTCTCTACCAACCATGTTTTCGACGCACGAAATACCTTGAGTACTCGCGGCGTGCGCCAACATCAGCTTACCGTTCGCGTCACCGATGCACCAAACACCTTCGATGACGTTCCCGTCCGTGTCCAACACTTGGCACTTTTCATTGGTCGGGACGAATCCTCTTTGCGTCTCGACTTTCAAATTGTCCAAGTTCAACCCCGCGGTGTATGGGGAGCGACCGGTGGCGACCATGCACGCGTCCACTTCCATAACATCGACGACTTCCTTCGTCGTCGCGTCGGTTAATTCAATCGTGACGGGTTTTTCACCCGGAATACCCGGCGTGACTTTCGTCGCGAATTTGTTCGTCACGTAGTCGATGTTTCTCGGGCTAATCAAAACTCTCTCCGCCAGCTTGGCAATCTCTCGGTCAAAACCAGGCATGATCATCGGCATGGCCTCAATAAAGGTGACGTCCGATCCTAACGCGGTGTACACGTCCGAAAACTCTAATCCGATGTAACCACTCCCGATAATCGCCACCCACGGCGGCAACCAATCCAATTTCAAACCGGCGTCCGAAGTAAACACGGTTTTGTTATCAATCTCAATGCCAGGCGGAACGAACGGCTTCGACCCGGTCGCAATGATAATGTGCTTCGCGGTTTTCGTACCGCCAGTAATCGTTCCTGGCGCTCCGCCGTAAGAAATCGTGTGATTATCCACAAAACCGGCGTTACCGGTTAAGATGTCCACTCCGACGCCTTCCATCGAGCGCGTCAAGTTCCCTCGAATTGTTTGCACCAAATCTTCCGCGTGGTCCGCGATGCCTTGGCGATCAAAGGAAACGTTATCGACGGTAATGCCGAGATGTTTCAAGTGGTCCGCGTTTTTCATATCTCTCACTCTCCCCGCCGCCGCTAACAACGCTTTCGACGGCACGCACCCTCGGTTGACGCAGGTCCCACCCATCACGTCGCCTTCGACGATCGCGGTTTTGAGACCACACTCGGCGGCGTGAATCGCCGCGCCGTGACCACCAACGCCCGCACCAATAATAATGAGATCGTAATCGTAGTTTGCCGCCGCCATGGCGGAAACTTTCATCAATCCTCGCGCTCTTACGGATTTGGTCGGTACCCTCGTCTTTCGTTGTGTTTGTCCATCATTACCACCATCGCAAAAACGACGACGAGTAAGGAACGTCGCGCGCGCACTCATCGATTGTTGAGCAGCAAACATAATAACTTTTTAAATCGTTCTTCTTCGTATTAAATGTGCTGCGATTATTAATTATTATATAGTAATTACTATGCGTGTAAACCAATGGCAAAAGCGTTACAGCGTTATCCAACCAAAGAGTTACTAATAAAGTTGTGTTTGTTTGGTTTGAAGGAATTCTGATGTTAATATCTAGGGTTTCAAAAATTAAATTAATGCCAGGTCATCCCCTCCTCTCTTGTTTTCTTTTCGCCGTCAAAAGAACGAGAGACAAAAAAACAAAACATGTCTCGAAACACGTCCGACAGCTGGGTGAAAAAAGCAACCGGAGGATTATCTCCCGGCTCGATGGCACCGCTGTCTTCGGCCGTGAACATGGCCGCGAGCGCGTATGGGGTAGGTTTTGGTTCTTTCTTTCTTTCTCTTTCTTTGGCTCTCTTTTGTGCTTTTAATGTTCGGGATGAAGAACAACGGACACATTTTTTGTCCGTTTAGAATTTTTTGAATTTTATGCGCAAGAAAGAGAGCAGAGAGAGCAACAGCGCGTGAGGAACTACGACTCAAACTGTCTCGTCGTCATCATCATCGTTCGCGAAAGAGCGATAAAACCTTTGTTGGTGTCTCTCTTCGTCTTCCTTTCTTTTTCCGGGACGCATCGATCATTCAGAGTTGTTCCTTGGCTGTTTCTTTCTTTTTTGTATCTCGTCGTTCTCTCCCCAAAGAGAAAAAAAGAGCTGCTTTTTTGCTCAAAAATTTTGAAATTTTTATGAGAAATCCAAAGGGGGCTGACCAGAAAAATTATTCCTAAAAACAAACAGGCTGACGAAACGGACAACTTCATAAACGCTCCATCTGCGCCTCAAATGCGCGCCGCCTCCGCGAAAGGTAGCGGTGGTAATCGCAACAATTCTTCAAACGCGGAAGACTTGCGCAAAAGCACGTACTGGAACCCGCAAAAGAACTCGAGCGGCGCGCCGGCGTTTTTCGATCCGTCCAACGAAAAGTTGTACGAGGCGTACTCGCAGTTGCACACGTTGGCGCAAGAATTCGATAAGCCGTTCGATTCCCCGGCGGTGTTAGTCGTTGGTCACCAAACGGACGGTAAGAGTGCGTTGGTGGAAGCGTTGATGGGTTTCCAGTTTAACCACGTCGGAGGCGGGACGAAAACCAGACGACCGATTGCCATCAACATGAAGTACAACCACAACTGCGTGGAGCCTCGATGCTATTTGGTCAAAGACGACACGTTGGGTAAAGAGGAGGAATTATCCTTGCCGGAGTTACAAGCGTTCATTGAGAGCGAAAACGCGAGATTGGAACAAGAGAATTCGTTTTGGGCGAAAGATATCGTCGTGAAGATTGAATATAAATATTGTCCAAACTTGACGATCATCGATACGCCGGGGTTGATCTCGGCCGCGCCGGGGAGAAAGTTCAACGGCATGCAACAACAATCGAGAATGGTCGAGAACTTGGTTCGTGCGAAAATGCAAAACCCAGATTACATCATCTTGTGCTTGGAAGACAACTCGGATTGGTCGAACGCGACGACGAGAAAGGCAGTTATGGAGTGCGACCCAGATTTGCGCCGAACCGTTGTCGTTTCGACCAAGTTTGATACGAGAATCCCACAGTTTGCGAGAGCCGCGGATGTGGAGATGTTCATGCATCCACCGAGGCACTTGTTGGATTCACCTGCTATGTTAGGGGGTGGTCCGTTCTTTACGTCCGTGCCAAGCGGGAGAGTTGGTTTGTCCCGAGACTCCATGTTTCGCTCGAACGACCACTTCAGAGAGGCGGTTGTCCAACGCGAGCAAGCTGATATCGTCGAGTTGGAAAGACGATTGGACAGAAGATTAGAACCGAGCGAACGAGCTCGTTCGGGTTTGTCCCAGTTGAGACACTTCCTCGAACGCTTGTTGCAACAAAGATACTTGGACAACGTCCCGACGATTGTGCCTGTGCTTGAGAGAGAACATCGTCACGCCTCGAACAAGTTGGAAGAAACCGTCGGCGAACTCGCGGACATGAACCAAGACAAGTTGAAAGAGAAAGGGAGACAGTTTTACCAACACTTTTTGGAAAAGATTCCAGAGTTGTTGAGAGGTACGCTCGCGGCGCCTCCGAGAGTGTTTGGCGAGACGTTGTCGCATGAGCACATCCGAGGCGGCGCGTTTGTCTCCAACGACGGTCGCCCGGTGAACAGCGAAAACCCGATTCCGAACGCAGAAATGCGATTATTCGGTGGTGCGCAATACCACAGAGCTTTGGAAGAGTTCCGCCAAATCGTCGGCGAAGTGCAGTGCCCGCAAGTTTCCAGAGAAGATATCATCAACGCGTGCGGCGTGGATGAAGTTCACGATGGGGTCAACTATACCCGAACCGCGTGTGTTATTGCCGTCAGTCGAGCCAAAGATACTTTTGAACCTTTCGTGCACCAGTTAGGTTTCCGTTTGGCGCACATCGCTCGACGCATGTTACCTGTTGCCATGTACTTGTTACAAAAAGAAGGACGAATTTTAAGCGGACACGAAGTCTTTTTGAAGAAAATTGGCTCCTCGTTTGCCAAGTTTGTGGACCAACGCGTAAAAGAGTGCCAAGAAAAGTGCCGAGAGGATTTACTCTCCACCACGAACTTTGTCACGTGGTCGTTGCACTCCGGGAACAAGTCTGGCTTACGATCGGTGTTGCACCCGGACGCGAGAGTGGACGAGAAGAACTCGTACGGGGGCGCGACCTCGGGCATGTCCTCGTCCTCTTCGAGAGACTTGGCCAAAGTAAATCCAAAAGATCAAAAGTTGATGGATTTGGTCGAGAACACCTTGTGGAACCGTAACATGAAGGAAGTGACGTTAGATGTTGTCGATTTGTTGGTTCGTCAAATCTATTCGGGCATTCGCACGTATGTCGTCCAATCTGTGGAGTTGAAATTCAACTGCTTCTTCTTGATGCCGTTGTTGAACGACTTCTCGCACCATTTAAGAAACGAAATGGAAGACGCGTTCGACGTCAACTTGGATTTGGTATTTAACGTGAAGAACGTCCGCTTGGCTTTGGAAGAGAGACAACAAAAGTTAGAAGCTGAGTTGGAACAAATGGAACACATCCAATCGAAGTTTGCGAGCATTCACTCGCAACTCGAGGTGCACTCTGGAGCCTCGCCGGCAACGGTCGCGGCAGCGCAAGCGGCCAGAAATGGAACGTCATTTAGAACCGCCGCGGATCGTGAGATGCAAATTTCCTCGGATTCAGTGAAGGCCGCGCAAGAGATGGAAGCCGGCATCGCGCACGCTAAGGAACAGTTTGCCCACTATTCGCCAACCAACGCCGGCGTGCGCCAACAGGGCAAGACGATGAATTCGCCGGGCACGGTTCAGTCTGGTAAATCTGGCATCCGAGGCATTTTGTCGCCGCGTAATATCTAATACATTTTTATCCTCTGAGAAGTGGAGAAGTAAAAGAGTTGTATAACCCATTGTTTCCCTCGAGGCGAATGATAATGCGCTGGCATTCGCTTTACGAAAATTTTATTTATGTGTGTGTGAGTGATGTGAAAGAAACCTCGAAGTAGAAAAGAAAGAAGAGCAAAGCTTAGTCAAAAAGGTTCTGATAATATAAGAAGCTCGAGTGCAGTAAGAATATGAATGAATGAATGATGTTTAATATTTATAATCGATTAAAATTTATCACATCAAATCAATGAAGACGCGCCGTACCCGCCACGACCATGATCTTGATTCGGTCTATATCCAGTTTGTCTTGCTTGACCTGTACCACTTCTCGCAACAGTCCTCGGAGGTGCTCCGGGAGAATCCGAGGATATCCCTGTCCCTCCGTACGAAGTCTTGTAATTGTGCAAGTTCGAGTTTTGGTTGACGTCAACCCGAATGCTATTAAACGCTTCGGCGGGAATTAAATTCCCGCGCTTTATATCCCACAATTCTTCCGGTCGTGGAGCATCGAACCCGATTTTCGCGTAGCACATACCCAACGAGTTCACTCGCCAAATTGAACACGGTGCACCGCCACTCCCTTCGTTACTCCATGCTATTTTAGGCGCGACTGACGGACGTTCGCACCATATTTCCGGGACGCACCGGACGTTCGTTTTCGCAATCGAAGGCGCTTCCGCGCTGCTTGTGAACACCATGCCTAAAGCGATATGACCGGGCGGGGCTATCGGTAACCAGGCAAACAACCCCGATGATTTCCACTGTTGCGCAAAAATCTGTCTAAAGCGAACCGGTAAAGGAAATAAGCGCTCAATCATTCTTGGCATATTTTGCGAACCCGTGAGCGCGAACGCGCTGCCGTCATTAACTTCGAACGCGAACGCCCCATCCGCGGCTGGTCCGCCTCGACTGGAGGAGGCAAAATACCCAACGTTTATACGCTCCTTCTTAGACAACTTAGACACGTCTGAACTCGACGCAAACGCGGCAACTACGCCCGTTGGAAACCAAGTCGTGCCAAATTTACGACTCCCAGTACCTTCCGAACTCCAACTGCGAGTGAAATTTTTGTGATGAACCAAAGAAACTGCAAAGTTACGAACGACATCGCGTGTAAGCTTTGCATCTGAAGCGGCATCTTTGCGCATCTTTTCTCGGTCAGATTCTTTATGCAAAGATTTTGCCGAGATGTTTGCACGAGCGTCTTCAATGGCTGCCGCTCCGGACGCTTGATTATTGCGCATGGTGTTTGAGCCCCCCATTAAATCGCCAGTCGCAGTGGTCCAGTTGCGCGGGTTTTGCGAAAGCGAGTTGCTCACGTCGCCGGAAAGCCAATCTTCAAAGGCGAGCATTTCCGGTTGTGGAGGCGCAGCAGAATGTGTTGCAGCAGTAACACCAGCTTTCTTACTCCCCAATCCAAACGGGTCGTCTCGAGACGGAACGTGTCCGGATAATTTCGTCGCCGCCGGCGCCGGTTTCTTTGGAGCAATGTCTGGCAACGTCGCCGCCATGCCCATGGACGCCCAATCGCCTAAACCGGTACCGTCGTCAATGGATACGTTTGCAGTTGTATTCACAACTTTTTTCTTCTGTTGGTGAGAAACCGGCTGTTGATCGTATCTGGGGAGTGGTGGACCGGCGCCACCGAGTAAATCGTCGATGCTGTTATTTGAAGACGCTGGAATCACGTCTCGGTTGGATGGGAATTGAGACTCCATCATCATGTTGTTCATGCTTGTGTTGCCATTCGCATTTTGATGGTATTTATGACCACCTCCAACAGCATTCACGCGATCTTCTTCTTCCCACTCCTTCTGCCAATCATCGTCCGGTCCAAAAGCGATTTCAAACTCTTCTCTAGAGACGACGCCGGTACCCGAAACGTTGACTCGTTTCGCCAAATCCAACATTTGCGTCGGTGATAACTCCACGCCTAACCAAGACAAACCGCCGTATAAAGATTCGTATGATAATGAACCAGCTCGTTCCACGTCAAACGCTCGGAAACAATCTAATAAACGCATGCGCTTCCTCTTCAATTGCGCGCGTACACGTGCAGTAAGCGCGCGACTCGCGAGTAAATGAAACTCGTCTGCCGTCGTCAAAGCTTTCGCCAATGGCGTTTCTTGCCACGGAATCCTCGGACGGCGTCTGCAGTTTCGAACGGCATCGAAGAAAGCCGCGCGCTTATCGCACGGTGCTTCCTGTAAAGCGCGGAGAAGTAGAGAAACTTCTCTTTCTTCGAAATCGAGTTGCGAATCGAGAAATCGGAAGCATTGTTCCGCCGTTGCCCCTTGGAACACGCCAGCCGGTGCGTATCTCCTCGACCCTTCCAACAAGGTTCCACCGGCAATGCGCAACGCAACTTGCACGTTCTTAAACTTGACGATATCGCCATTCGATCGTTCGTCGCAATCGGAAAAGTGCATGGCGACGCGAATCGATTCCGCTTCCGCTAAGGAAACGCCAACGTAATATCGGCCGTTTTGCAACGCGTAAATATTCTTTTGACGGATGACTCTTTTCAACTCTTCAAACGTAACGCCCGCGCCAGAGGAAGGCAATCCAAGTTTTGCAGCGTCATGGGCTACTTCTTTCGCCAGTTCGGTCAAACGAACTTCGTCGTCATCGACGACGGCATCGATTGCTCTCAAGACATCCTTCAGCTCTCTCTCGTTCAGAGCGCCGGTGCCGCCACCATCAAACATCGAGAAGGCGGCTCGTAAAGCGTCCTCTTGTGCCATCGACAAACGGTTTTGTTGACCGGTACTCGAAGAGCCTTTCGTTAAATCGCTCGCTAATTCGTCTAAATCCGGAATAAGATCCATCACGATGATGGAATTCTTCAATCGTCGATGCGCGTTCAACGCCCATCCAGGTTTGAAGTAATTCTTACTCAACCAACAGTAATCTGGAAACGGTAGCGGATCGGTGTGTTTTAATTTCATTCCTGGTTGGTACACCTTGAACGTTTGCATTTTGTAAAACGGTAACCGCTGCGGCTCGGCGAGATCGTCCAACTTCCAAGCGATTTGCGTCTCGTCATCTCGAGAGTATTTCACAACCGCCGCGGATTCTTCGATGATTTCTTCCATCTTTTCTTCCTCCTTCTCTTGCTCTTGTTCTTGTTCGGTTTCTTGTTCTTGCTCGTTTTCTTGAACTTGTTCGGATTGCAAAACTCTATCGACATTGGCACCGTCGAAGCCGAGATCACCAGCGGCTTCGGAACCGTCGTTGTTCGCGGCTGCCATGGCGACACGTTGTTTTGCTTCCAACGTTGCCGCCTCCATGCGCGTGACATCGGCGACAATATTTCGCAGATGTTCCTTCGCCTTTTCGTTGTGCATGATGATGTGTTCGTATTGTCTGCACAACTGTGCGAGACGTCTTGACGCTGACATTTTTTCAGGAATTGCGTTTTGGACGATGAACGTCACGCGTTCTCGAAACACATCGAGGCACTTTTGCGTTTCATCGGTACATTTATGGGAACCAACTGTCATGTTTCTTTCCAACAAGAGCCGATAGGCGTGTTTCCTCCAGACATTTGCGGCTCTTTGTTCAGCTAATAAACCGGCTTGTACATTTTCTGCGCGCATAGTGTTGATGGTAAGCCACGCTAAGACGTCTCGTAATCGCATTCTCTCTGCTTCGTCGTCCGTCATGGATTGCAATTCTGCGATGCGCGTTTGTGGCAATCGGCCTTCACCAATCGCAACTTCCGTGGCAACGAGTTTGGATACTTCGGGAGTGATGATCAACTCCAGAGTTTGCCCATTTCCTAATCCACGCATACGCCACGCGCCTTGAGCGTAATCTCGCAAAGTCATATCTTTACCTAATGTCAACGCCGCTCGCGACGCTGCAGCTTGTTTGATATCCATCCCAGTCGTGTGCACCTGGTCGTAAAATGAAAAGCGTTTGGAATACGGCATAGCGGCAACCCGCGCTAAAGGAATCACTTCCCATGGTCCGCGACGCATCAAAATCATTTGTGCGTCGTTTTCGTCGAGAAACACGCATCCTTCTGCCCATTCTAATCCGTTTTCTAATAAGAATTTCGCCACTGCGCGATTACTTTTACCGGTAATTAAAGCGCCAGCATCGATCAACGCGTGCAAAGGTGGCTCTGCGGTTGCGATGGTTTTCAATATATTATCAACGGTCCAGTCCGATGACATGTCGTTACAGGAAACCACGGTTCGGTCACTTAAAGTGGCCAGTACTTTCGCGTCTGTGCCAAGCTCAAATTTCGGAGCGCCCAACTCGGACGGGAGTAAATCCGCTGGAGTTCCCGAGAAACCTAAACGCACGGGGAACAAAACGTCACCACCGAGCTCTTGTCCAGTGGCGGAAAGTTTCATGCCCTGATGCTTCGCCGTTTCCGGGAACACGAAAGTATCTAAATACGTTTCAATGACTTCCGGCACCAATCTCAAGAGTTGATACAATTCTTCAACCTGTTCATGGTCACGCATATCCACGAGATTTAACGGCCACGTTTCGTTTTCGTCGTTCAACCACGAAGGTGAAGATTGGAAAGAAGCATCTAAAGACCGATTCAATTCCACGTTTGAAATGTCCGCGAGTAACGCGTCAAACCCGGAAACTTTGCCAACGTTCAGATGTGAGTGCGTACCTTGATGCGCAGATTTGCGCCTCGCCTCTAGTTGCGCTTTAGCTCTCGCCTCGCCTCTCACGGATTTGCCGGCTAACCGAACCCAATACGCCCACTTAAGCGAACTCGGTCGCTTTTGTTGCGCGCCAGCTTCGTTCGAAAACTGCTCGAGCATGGCTTTCAAAACAATCTTAAAATCGGATCTGCGCAAACCTTCGATGCGATACGCCGCAATTGTCAAGCCGATGACCACGTCTGGGTGCGAAAACTCATTCGTTCTCGAAGGAATATCTTTACCGACAAATGGGACCGCTAACAGTCTTCGAGATAAAGGTACCGACGCCTGCGTCCATTCTTCCAAATTTTTCACGTCGTGTAACGTGAGCAGACCAAACGTAACTCGGTTGATTTTGGACAAGACGTGAGGGAGTAACGCGTTCAACCAGTCTCGCGCGAGGTTCGCCATCTTCACGCCTTCATCTTCGGCTTCGCGTTGTAACTGCGTCGAAGCGCTTCTGTCGCCCCGTAGTAAAAATGCAATGGAAGTTTCATCGTCCATGTTTCTTAACGCACCGTGCGCTCTTAACCATACCGAAATCCATCTCGCCAGGAGCGGTCGCAGCGACTGATGGTACCATTTTCGATCCAACACGCACACGTGCGGCACCGCTTGTACTGCTTTCTCCTTAATTGCATCCGTTATGCGAGTATGAATTAGCTTCAAAATCTCCGTCGCTTCTTGCGAGCCTTGCGCTTCTTTCGTGGAAGGCATAAATCCATTTGTCTCGTTGGACAACGAAAATACCGCGTCCAATAAGAAAAATGGAAGTTTCCAGCGCAATCCATCACCAATCCTTGATTGACAAAAATCTAGCGGGATTCTTTGCCCTAACGGCCAATGCAATTCGGATTTCAACGGGTGCAAAATCAAATCGACTTCGTCTAAAATGAGCAAACCTTGGTGGAAGATTTGAAAAATTTCAGACGCGCAAAATGCCTCTTTTCGCAATGCCTCGAGTTCCTCTTCCGATAAAGCTCCGGCATCGGCGACGCGCTCGGACCTCGATTTGCCTCTTCTTACACCAAACATTTTTGTGACGATATCTTTTGATTGTTTCAAAATACTTGAGTTCATTCTCGATTCTTCAAACGCAACGTGCGATTGATCAAGCAAGTGTAACGCCTCGAGAAACTTCAAGGCGAGTGATTTCAACGCCGTTGGCGAAGTGATCACAATAGCTCGTTCGTCTCTAGCTTTGCGCATAGCATCGAGCAACTTCCCATCGCTCAACGTCGTGTATCGATCAAATTTTAGAGTAACCACTGATCTCCGAATAACGCCTGAATAGGATTTGCGTAAAGTTCCTCGCGAAAACTCAAGTAAAGCGTGCGGCACGACCTGACATACCATTCGTGTATCCGTTGCGAGTAAATATCCAAGTAATGGACACACGACGGTCGTTTTACCTTCACCCATGAGCATTTGCGCGCACTCACCGCCACCTCGCTCAGCGGATTGAACAAATTGTTTCGTCAGTTGAACTTGTCGCTGACGCAAAATAATCGCCAGCGAAAACTCAAACATTAACAATCGGGGATCGTACGTTAAATACGTCGGCGATGGCGTTGCCGGACTTTCCGCGAACGGATCAAGTTCGTCTGCGACAGCTTGCTTCTGCTGTTGCTCGCGGTTCGCCACCACACTCTTTTTAAAGTACGATCTCTTCTCGCACAACATCTTCGCCAAACCTCTCGCGCGTAAACCTAAATCCAAAGCTAACGATGCTTTCCCATCACGTTCGACGGTTTTAGCGCACTTTGATAATGCTAATAACGTATCTGCCGCAGCGGCAGCACATTTTGCACCTTGCGCGGCTCTTGCGGTTAGCAACAACGCTTGTGCGGTTAAATGCAACGCTTGTTTCACCTTGTCTGAAGTTACCCCCGGGGTGATTTTCAACAAATTCTTCTCGCCGTGTTCGCACGCCATCGCTTCCAGTAAATCGTCGTACGTCGCTTCGGCCCACGCGCCCGAGCGCCTTTGCAAACCCAGTCGAAGCATTTCGAAACGGACAGTGGCTGATCTATCCAGGCCGTTTGCGGTTGCCGTAGCGACCATTGCAGCCTCTGAAGCTGCGGCGCGATCGAGCGCAACCTGTTTGGCCAACTTTTCAAGTATCGAGCGCAATACCGCTCGCGCGTTGATCGACGCTTGACCAGCCTTGGACGCTGCTGCTTCGATGGCAATTTGCTCGCAATCGAAAGATGTGAATCCATTTAACGTGAGCTCGTTCGTTGCGACATTCACAGGTTCCTGTTTCTGCTTTGCAATCCTATCCGCACTCGATTTTAAATCTTGCCGTAATCTTGTCAAGGTTTGTTTCGCGATTGGCGTCGCCGACGAAGGGTGTCTCGACACGTCAAATGGTAACCCTCCGGAACCATTTTCCAAGCAACCTTGGATCGCATCTCCCGCGCGATCGTCCTCGACAGGCACTATTATTGACGCTAAATCGATAACCGCTAACGGCTGCGAGCTTAAATAATTCAAATCGACGGTTGCGAGATTGTTCGCGCCGTACTTTTGCAATACTTGCGGATCGTTCTCGAGCGGGTATTTACGTTGTCGCAACGTCGCCGAAGCAAATCTAGGTAACGCCCACTTCGAACCGTTGAGTAACGTTTGATACCACACGTCGATTACCATTTCACAGGCTGGTGGTGACGCGTAGCGATCGCCAATGTAATTCATTTGCGACGGTAAACGGTCTCGATTTTCTTTCAAATACGGTTTCACACGTTTCAAGAGTTGCCCGACGGCGCCGTCTTGCGTAAACATGGCGGAGAGTTTGACGCCTAACGTCCGCTCTTCTGCGCGCGGACACTCCCTCGCAATGTCTGCATTTGCCGCTAACACGCGTAAAATGGACATTAAAGTGCCAGCTTTCTCGCTCTGTTGTTTCGGAACGAATCGTAACAAAGCCCTACCCCACCGATGCGGGTCGTCGCCCGGTAATACGCGCAACTGCACCGTGCTCGTGAGCAACTCAAAGAGTAAAGGGAACCCGTGTTCTTTTTGTAAGGCCAAAGAACCGCTTTCAATCCATTTATTGATAGCGTTTAGGCCGTTACTGCCGTTGACAGAAACATCGTCCGGTCGTGAATAGCTCGATGTCCACCCGGCGAGTTTTCCAAGCGGACCGTCACCGGTGATGGCATCGTCGAACGCGGAGAAATCTTCGATAGAATCGAATTCGCTGTGTTCCGGTATTGGCGGGTAAAAGAGAGGAAATCCTTGCGTTTGTCCTAAACTGTTGTTCAGTTGATCGTTCATTAACAATTTGCGTTCGTGATGAACGAGCAAACGCAAGTAACTGGCTCGATTCAACAACAACGGATCTGAAGCGATGATTTCCTCGAGCGTTTTCTCATCTCTGTTCTTTCTTCGAGTTCGGAGACTCGCTCGTTGCGCTTCCGTGACTCGGGCACTCGCGGTCGTTTGGTCTACAACATCTAGTTCTTCTTCCGCGGTTAATCGGACGTTGGCACTTATCGCACGCCAATTTTGGACGTACTTCAAACACTCGACGGATTCATTGAAACCTAAGCCGGCTAAACGATCCATCGCGGCGGTGCCTTTAGCGGCGCGTAGAATTTTAATTCTAGCCGCGCACGCATCTGGATTCGGATCCTCGATGGCGGCCAGACCTAATGCGTCCCATAATTGCGCTTCTTCGCTCGTAGGATCGTTCTCGCACAAGAGTAAATCGACGAGTTTTTTCACGTCGTCGTATCTTCGAGCCAGGAATCGCATGGTGCACAAATACAACGCCGATGCTAAGGAATCGCATACTAGATGCGCGTGCGAAGCGTGAACCGTGTATACATAATGTTTCGAGTCACCGACAGCGTCGTGCCACGCGATATCCCAACGATCGACGATGACGTCTGCGCCTAAACCCTTACTTGCGCCGAGTTTTGCGACAGCGTCAATCGCCGCACGCCTCGGCGCAGCACCGGCGGGTAACAAAACCGCGAGCTGTCCGTCACGAGCTTCTAACAGCATAGCGTGCGGTAAACCAGATAATAAGCGATCTAACATTGGAGTTCTCGCGGAAGCTAAAAATAAACCCGCGTGTTCTTCGCACTCTAACCGCGTTTGTGAACTCGCCGTCGTATCTTTCACGGCGTGAAAGGAAATACCTAATCGAGGGAGTTCAACTCTTCGCACGGGAATGTATTCACTCGCGTTGTTGTTCTTTGAGCCACCAGCTCCGCTACCGGTATTTCTATCGACCCAAACGAGCGCGTGTGCCAACCCTTCTACGGCAGCAATCGATCTTGCCAACGCTTTCAACGGATTCTGTCGCGTTTCGTTCGACTCCGCGCGCGGGCTCAGTAAATTCGACACGTCATCGTTCTCACCTTCCATCTCTTCCACGGAAGAGGTGTGTCCAGCCGCGGCGTACAACAAATCGACTAAAACAAGCGTTCCTTCTGGCATGCTTTGTGGATCGAAATCAAAATCACTCGCGTCTTTCGTCGGCATTGGGATTCTATGAACGATACCTCGCGCGTCATCAACGAATAAACCGGATTTAGAAGTGCTCGCGGAGCCGCTAAAAACGGAGTCGAGCGCGCTGACCGTCGGGTCTTCCTCCGCTGGTGGCGTCGTGGCACCTTTAGCACCTTCTATTTGGACGTAAATGATTGTTCGAGGGTGTTTAGCTGTCGGTCGAGCAGTGCCGTACAAATCTCCGGTAACTTCTGATCGCCAAAACGAGTAATCTTGCAACAACGCTTGCGGGATTATCCCTCGCAAGTGTCGTTCAGGAACAAATGCTTGGCGTCCGAGCTTACTTGAAATGTGTCTCGTTACGACTAAAGATTGCACCCGAGAACCTAATCGAACTGCAGACAGTAAAAATCTTTCGTTCGGGTCCTTCAAACTCGGCTCACCGTCTGGGTCGACATCCGCGAGACACCACGAGGCGTTGGAGGCAAACACCAACGCTCTTCTCCAGCGTCTACCGAAAGACTCGACGCGAAAGACCTGTACCAACGGTGGATCTCGCACGACGACAACTTCGGTGAGCAGTTTATTCGCATTTTCTTCGTCCACGACCGATGTTTTCGGAACTTTTGTGGCTTTGCCCCACCACCAGGAGGACTTTTGTACCTCGGGCGCGACCACATCCGGCGCGCCGACGCCTCGCAAGGTAGCAATCGGTCCTTTGAACGTTTCGGACGGAAGGAACAACTCAACGCCTTTTAAGAAAGCCGCTGCGGGACCATGGATAATCGGCTCTAATCGGTCCATAATCCACCGTTCTTTCTCCGTCAAACCCGATCCGGAACCAAGACCTACCACGCTCAAAACGTTCATGACTTTCGCGCCCGCGCTGGCATTCGTAGCGTACGGACGGGTAAAGTTGTGCGTCGGCACACGAGGATCCGGATCCCAAATTTCGATATCGTGACGCAAACCAACCAACCTGAGCCACTTACGATGTTCTGTGTTGCGAACTTCCGCGCAGTGAACAACCTCGTCCGAGGCGTCGAATTCAGCGAACGGTGATTTTCCGTCTCCCGTTTTTTTACCAATCTCGTCCGTGTTCTTCAAAACTGTGGCGATGATGGACTTGGAGTTTGAAGCGGCGAGTAAACGTGTGAACGAATCGTCCTCGTCCACGTCGTCGTCGTCTTTCAACAGCCTCTGTCGAAACTCTTCGTTCCGTTCTCTCAACACTGAATCTAATGCGGCCACAAAATCGGGCAATTCTCGAACGGCGTTTTCGAGCGGCCGCAAACGGTTTCGTCGGACCGTGAACTCGCCGAGTTGACAATTCACCTCCATCTCTGCGTTTTGCGTCGTCGTCGCCAATAACCATTCCCCATAGTGTTCGCCGTACTCTTCCAACAGAACGTTTTTAGTATTCTCCGTTTTCCTTTGCCACTCCTCGGTAGTTTCGTCTTTCGGGTGCGCCACGAACCGGCCTTCGCCAGACAACCGCCATCCTCTGTCATGTGCAGAAGCGTCCGTAGCCTCCTGCTGCGCAGACGGCACCGACGAACTGCTCTCACGCGTCGTCAACGCTATGACGATGCCGTTCATGACATCGTTGCATTCTTTTTCGTTTCCTTTCGCCCACGCGAGCATATTTTTTCGTTGTCGTTGGAACAAATCGAAAATCTCGTTTGGAGGGAATCCTAAATCCATCAAGTTTTCTCCGGTATCTTTCGCGAGTTTTCTATCCATAGATTCGGAACCGTCCGGAGTGTCCAAGAAAACATGGTTAACAAATATGTATGCCTGCGCAGTAAACAGCGTCGTCGCTGCTTCCAAGTCATAGTCTTCAGGTTTTGTCCAATAATACGTGTACGCTAAATGCGCGTGCAACGCGCACGCAGCGCGCACGGCGCCACATTTTGCCGCCCGGTTCAACCAGCGTCGAATAACTGGACGAACGCGCGCGGAAATTACTTCGCTAACTCTTTCTTTTGCATTTTCTAGTGATTTTTTCGATTTCGGTGGTGGCTGAACGCCTCTCGTTCTCATCTTTGGATCTTCGATGTGTTCTTGCTCCATCAGCGTCGTGATAAACGCGAGCATTCGAGTCAAGGCTCGCGTGGAAAACAAAACGCCCGGGACGGCTGGAGCGTCGTGCCTGCCGGTATCGAGTTCTAAACTTAAAGCCAATAACTCTTCCGCAGCATCGATTAAAGGCGCCGGCGCGTGGGAGAGCTCGTGGAATAAAACCCCACACGGTGTCGCCATATGCTGTCTCGTGCTCGCAGGAATCTCTTGGGGGACAAAGACCAACCCGGGCGGTTGCCACGGACCAGGCTCAAACAAAACCGCATCTAAAACTTGTTGGATTTCGTGCGATGATAACGCGCGACACCTGGTTGCGTCCGCGAATAGTCTCAAAGATAACGGAACGCGGACCATTGGCGCAGTCAAGTACGTCAACAAAAGTTCCGTTTCGCTTGGTTTGAGCAAATCGTCAAACGTCGGCAACGTTTGCAAATGCAAAACGTCCTCCTCCGTATCGATTCGCATGCCGACTAAATTAGACGGATTCCCTCCGGACGGTGGACATCGCGGCCGTTTATCGCCGACGGATTTAGCTAAAAAACCACCTCCGAAGACAGAGCGAAACCCATATATCCTCTTCTTTTTCCCTGTTTTCGGGTCGACATCTTTATCGGCGACCATGCGTAACTCTCGCGCCCAAGGCGCAACTCGCATTTGACGATCGAAAGCGGTGACATTGAGGTTATACGCTCCGGATCTTTCGTCGCGCTCAATCTTCCAATTCAGTTGAGAATCTTGAAACGTCCATCGACGCAAGTCCGGGAGCGAATCGCTCGTCGGTGCCATCAACGCTTTGAACATGAAAACAGAGTCTCGCAACGCCACGAGTTCCGGGTAATGATCCGCCATGTCTCTGTTTTCGCAAGAAAAGTAATTCGACAAGGCATCCGGCGACCGTTCGTAGCCGATCGCTAATGCAACTTGGTCTAATAATCGAGCCTCTCCCGGGCCGAAAGTCATGCCTTGTTGATCGTCTTCCCATCGAAACAAAGTGTGCGAGGATTGAACGGACTCGGTGAGCGAATGGAAGTAATCTAAAACTTTCGTCAATTTTGTCATTCTTTCCGGGCAGTGAAATCGTAAATACTCCGCCTCCACTGCAAATGGACCGGTATCAAACCCAAATAGAGTCGTCGGGCCTTCGTTGACGCCGTCGTAATGCTCGCAAAAAACGCTCGGGAAATCGCACGGTTTCATTCTCAACGTCGCGTCGGTAATCGCCGCCATGCACGACAACGTCAACAATCGGTTGGCGTCAAACGATCGCGTGGCGGAAACTGACATCGACGCCGTGGCGAAATGTCGTAAACATAAATTCAAAGACCGGGCGAGCTCTAATTGCGTCTCGTACTTTGGTCTCGCCGACCGCCAAAAGCAGTGAGTCTCTCTGTCTTTGTGCGTCAACGGCATCGGACAAGGCAAAACGTGCACGAACAAATGCACCAACAACGCAACTCTGTGCGAATACGAATTCGTAGTCAAATCGGCTTGGTTAGCCAATATGGAGCAACAGTGTGCTGCTTTTCGCATGGCTAGTGCGGCTTCTTCTACGCTAGTGACTATATCTGGAACCATGGACAACTCGACCGGACGAATAATCGGCGGCGGCTTGGCGTCGCCGGCGAGTAAATTCGTCCCGCCTTCGAGCATAATTTTACCGAACAACTGCATGTTGCTCGCATCTCTAGGCGCTATCGGTGAGGCTAACGGTGGCGGAAGTAACGTCGGCCTTCGGGCGTTTGCAGCTCTCAGTCTTGTCGCTTCCACGCACTTCAAAATCCTCGCGAGGATTTCCGGAGGCACCGGTCCGACGTTGCTCGCGTCTGCGTTTTGCCCTCCATTTTCTCGTTCCACCTTGGCTAATTTTTCCGCGTACGGCGTCGCAAATCGAGCTAAAGTTTTACACGCAGTTTCTAGAGCTACGCACGCGGAAGTATTCAGAAGCGAAATTTCAGAAACGTTCCGCAAGGCTTCTTCTAACATGACGTGTCTCACGCCAACCTCGACTAACGCGTTTGCTCGTTTTGGCGGGCATCCTAAAGAGCACAACGCGCACCTCGCAGCTTCTAACGCGCACAAGGAAAACGATAAATCGCCACCGGCTGGCTTTGGTGCAAACTGAACCGTCCGAAGCGGCGTGGCACCAACCGATGCGAATAACGGACGACCGTTCAACATTGGCAACACTTTGGCGTAAATTTGGTCTTTTGCAATCTCAGCCGTTTTCTGCGGATGGACAATCGGTCTAAGTAACAGAGCCCAAGTGGAAGAATCTAAACACATATCCATTGGAATTTCCGTCAATTGCGTCGTCAACCCGTATAAAAATCCATCCGAGGACGGATCCGCTTTCACGGGATGATACTCTAATCCATCGCCCGTGTTGGTCACGGAAAACACAAAGGAGCCTTGCAGTCGTTGCAAGGTGTAAATCAGCGCGCGACTCTTCCCGTCGTTTTGCGTGGACCACCCACCCGGGAACATTAATAAAGCACCCGGACGCATCGAACGCACTCTATCGATAAAGACGGACAAAAACGCAGTAAACGCGTTGTTATCTTGCGTTCCTGCGGGGATTTGCCGACATAACAAGGTCAAATCATCCAACGATCTTCTGACTTCCATAATCGCGTTTGTTTCCGGAACCGACATCGGAAATTGCAAACTTCCCAAAGCTCTCGAAATTGTCGAGCACGAATCGCTCATAGTTTCTAGCGTTTCTCTAACTGCCATTTTCTCATCTCGTATGCGCATTAACCGTTCGTCAAACCCGAGCGCGTCGTCCGCCATGACATCCACGAACGCGATTTGCTCCCACACAGCTTCCAAGTGCGTGGGCACCCCGACGCCCCCCAACGGTCCCGTCAACCCCGCTCTCTCCAGCGCGCCTTTAAAGAAACTCCTTCTCGCGTGTTTCGTCTGGTGTCTTTGCAACGAATTCTTCTTCTCTCCACCACTTTTCCTTTTCCTCCCGTTCGCGTCGACTTCCGTATCGCTCTCGTCGTCGCTACCGTTTCCGTCCTTCTCCCCGTTCTTCGCTTTCCGACTCCGCTCTCGCGCAATCGCGTCGCTCAGCGCCGTCACCCACGATTGCAACACTTGCTGATTCTCGCACTCGCAAACGACCACGGAATTCGAAACTCCTGAATTGATTTCTTTCGCGGAGACGTCCATCTTGGAGTAAAACGCGAACAACTTCTTCCCTAAATATTTGCTCCCTAAGCCGTGTTCCTCGAGAATCTTCTCGTCCTCTAAAGTCACAACGGTACTCTTACTGGTCACCTCGAACATGCCTTTCGGTTGTTGCCTCGAGTGCGTCGGCTCGGACGCGTAATACTTCAGCGTCGACTTTTCCTTTTTATTAAAAGCTCTTCTCTCTTCCTCCTCGTCCGCGTCTTTTTCCTCCTCGTCATTAAACCGTTGCTGGTGATGAAAGAATTTTTTCTCGCTCGCGAGATGTAATTGAAAATGCCTCAACCGCCAGGTGTTTTTGCCGTACAAGTCTTTCCCGCCTCTCTTGGTTAAAGTGCCGGAAAGGATCGGCGGCGTTTGGTCCGCCATCTTTATCTTTTTTTTAACTGCGTAATAGACTACTACTACTATTAATGATGATGATGATGATGATACTAAAAGCGTTCGGTGTGTTTAGTTATTATCCGAGAGAGACTTTTCTTTCGTGCATCTGACGAGATCTCCTGTGAGAAATCACTCGAGAAGTCTGTTTTTTTTTGTTTTCGTCTCTCGCGAAAGCTTTTTTGTCCGTCTGTCGTTTCAGAAGAAGCAGTCACGCTGCAGAAAATTTTCTGAAACGCCGCAAAGTAATCAATCTTTTTATCCGCGCATATCCTGCGCTGCTTCCTCGCGCTGTTGTTATTATACAGACGCATCGAAGAACCATAAAAAGCAGTTTTTCTTTTTTTGCTGTTTGAGAAGACTTCTTTAGTATTTATTGAATATACCGACGAACGAGAGCGTCATAGAATGGGATTTTTAACCGAACACGAGCACGGGAAATCGAAAGTCCGCTTGGGACGGACGTGGAGAGATGCGAAAGAAAACGCGCATTATTTCGTCGAGTGGGAGGTGTGCGTTCGACTCATATCGCCGGAAATGGAAAAAGCGTACACGAGCGGAGATAACGGTGGGATGACGACCACGGATACGACGAGAAATATGTGTTACGTGGTCGCGCAAAGATGTAAAGAGCGCACGTCTATGGAGGAGTACGCCATCCGTCTCGCGAGAACGTTTATAGAAACGTATCCGCTCATAGACGGGGTGTCGGTGACGGTGGACCAAGCGCCGTGGGAGCGGGCTAAAGTCAGAGGAGGTGTCGAGCACAGTCACGGTTTTACGTTTAGTAGCGGTATACGCACGTGTTTCGTGAACGTGATGAGAGAACGAATGGATCATCCAACCGTAACGAGTGGGTTGAAAGATTATCGGGTGTTGAAAACGACGCAAAGCGGCTACGAAGGATATATCAAGGACAAGTTTACCAAACTCGGTGAAACGAATGAACGGATTTTAGCGACTGCTATTGATTGCGTGTGGACGTACGACTTGGAAGGAGGAATTGATACCAGTAAACGGAAAGGATGGTTCGGTAATAACAATTCTAGTAACAACAACAACATTGATTACGATTTAGTCTACCAGCGAGTGCTCGAAAACATCAAAGACCAGTTCTTCGGCGACGCGCAGAGAGGCGTGTATTCGCCATCGGTGCAAGCGACGTTATACAATATGGGCGATGCGATCGTAAACAACATCAAAGAAGTGAAAGACGTGAAATTTACGTTACCAAACATCCATTTCATACCGATGACGCCAAACGGAGGAGACCATAAATTCAACGACGACGTATACATTGCCACGTCGGAGCCGCACGGTACGATTGCGGCAACGGTATCGAAGAGAAACGAAACAGCCGAAATTCGGTCTCGGCTATAAAGCAGAGCACTACGTGTGCATAGAACAAGCTCACTACTACGACAAAACTACTAAATATATCTACTACAAACTCAAAAGTATCCTCTCGTTAAAAAACTCAGAGCGCCTCTTTGCGCCAACCCGCTAATCTGTTCCCTCTGATCCTTCGAACACTTCATGTACCCGATCGTATTCGTCAATAACATCCCCAATGCCATTAAACACACCAACGCGTAGTTGAAATTCAACTTTGTCAACGACGTGGTTAAAAAGAACGCCCAAATCAACGGCGCGCCGTATATCGTCCACCAGAAAATCCGCTTCTCGGTCGCATCCACCAACCGCATTCCATCCGCGTCTCTCGATTCAAACTGCCACTTGCTCTCCCCGCTTTGTTCTTCGACTTCGTTCCAATACCTCAACCCAACTAACAAGCGACCGGAGACGTTCTTCGTCCACCAAAAGTCCATCGTCAGTAAAAGAGTCAAAAGGACGAATATGATGACGAAATCGTCCGAAAACCAGTTGCAAAAGACATAGACGAGCACGGCGCTACATTTAAAGACGACGTGCACGAGTAACGCGGTCGGATGTTTCGTCGATTCCATCATTCCGGTGTTGTTGTTATCTTCTTCTTCTTCTGCTCCTCCAGCAGTAGTATTCGCCATGCTTCTTCTCACCGCTTCACCGCTTCACTTCTCTTCCGCTTCCTCCTCCTCTTCTTTTTTAATAAGATTTTCTCCCAACGGTCTCTGTCTGTGGCTTTTTTTTTCTTCAAAATTTTTTTTCACAAACCCTAAATTACAATTGACTAGCTCTTTCTTCTTTCGTCTAATCTGTGTACCAAATTATATTACGACGACGACGCGCAGAAAAGAAACAACGCGCCGCTTTGATCACGTCGTCCGCCTTCTCTGCCGTCTGATCTCCTTCATTCAAGCTTCTTCTCTCTCTTCTGTCTTTGTGATCTGACCATTTTCGATCGTCGGCATCAACGCTTCTTCTTTCGTCGTTGAAAGAGATCTCTCGAGAGAGAATTTTCCCCCCGCTTTGAGATATCTCGAGAATATCTTTTCGGAGGCGGAGGAGGGAAACGTCCAAATTTGAGAGCGGGAGGAGAGATGACGACGAACGACGAAGAGACGACGAATAATACTAACAATAAGATGGAGAAGGAAGAACAAGAAGAAGTGAACATTAAAGCGAGGAAAGAATACACCATCACAAAATCCAGAGAAAGTTGGACGGACGAAGAACACGGGCTGTTCGTGGAGGCTATCGCGCTGTGCGTTTGTTTTTTTGTTTTTCTGCTCTCTTTCGTGCGAGGAGGATGATGACGCGTCTCTTCTTTCTCCTTGTGATTATGGCGTCGTGACGAAAACGCGAAAACAACTATTGCTGACATTTTTCTTCTTCTTCTTCTTCTTTTGTATCGTCTTCGAATACACAGATACCAGCGAAACTGGAAGCAAATCAAAGAGCACGTGAAATCGAAATCGATCATTCAAATCCGTTCGCACGCGCAAAAATATTTCTTGAAGATTGAAAAGTTGGGCACCGGAGAAGCGGTGCCGCCGCCGAGGCCGAAGAAGAAGGCGAGTCGACCGTATCCGCACAAAGCGGTGAAACCACCACCAGTAGCACCGCCGCCATCAGCTAAAGTAGTAGTACATGAGCAGCAGCAACATGAAGTACCGGTGAAAACAACAGGCGATGGAACTGCTGATGCCACTGCAACTAAGAACGGTTCGTCGTTAGTAGACGCCGCCTCTGGTCTCCCGTCTTCTCCTTCGAAGAAACTCTCGCCGAAGAAACAGTTGCAGAAGCAAGAAGTATCGCAGAGTAATAATTACAATAATAATACGAACGCGAGCGACGAGGGTAATAAGAAAGCGAAGCAATCGACGCCGAAAAAAGAAAAGAAAGCTGCGAAACCGAAGACTACTGGAACGAAAAAGAACGCCAACACTATGAAGAAGAATACGAAAACACAGAAATCCTCCTTGCTTCATCCCGGAAACGAACCGCCGATGGATGACTTATTTAGAAGCGACGATCAACTTGCGGGTATGGTCGATGACGAAGCAGAAGATGATGAAGACGACGACGACGAGAATAATAGAGAAATCATGAATAGCAACGACGCCTCTGGTGGCGGTTCGGCGGAAGACGACGCGATTAACCGTTTAGTAGATAGCAACAACGGCACGGCGACAACTTCGTACAAAGAAACCGGCGGTCATAATAAAGAGTTGATGATGACTGCGACAGATTTCATAAACAACAATAATATTAGTGACGAGGACGATAATAGCGGCGGCGGTTCCAAGAGCAACCACCAATGCATGACGCACGAATACATCACGCAGCAAATGAATGAAATGCAAGAGCAAGTTCGAAATTCCTTGACGGGCGCAACGTACGAGGTGCAAAAAGGATCAAAAAGGAAAGCACCGAACACCCCAACTTCAAAAGGTACAGACAGGAAAAAAAGCATCGGTTCTGGAGGTCCCTCGCGTTTGGGAGGCTTTCATCAGCAACACCAACAAAATACGAACCAGTCTGCACACGGCTCGAACTTAGGTGGCGCGGGGCAGCAAGTGAACGGCGGCGACCAGTTGCAACATTCGGCTTGGAATCCTACGCAGAACAATTCGCTGACCGATGCGCAAAGAAAGAAAGCGAATCAAAACACGCCAAACTTCCAAGTCGTGTACTCCGCGTTTGCGAGAATGTTGGAAAACGATAGCATCTCTGCGGAAGAAGCGGCGGAGAATTTACAAAATATGCGACCGATTGATCGAGAAACGACCGTTTTACTCGTCGATAACTTGAAGAAGAATTTGCTATCGAAGCGAATGTGGGAAGATCAAATGCAACTCGTCGGCAGCGGGTACCAAACCTTCTTAAACGCCTCTTCCGACGCGAGCGCGGAGGAGAAACAAGCCAAGTTGGTGGAGAGTGCGGTGAACTCTATGAAGTTTAACAGCGAAAGTGCTCGCGATGCGACCACGGCCACGCTTACAAGTGACGCGCTCGTGCCAACGTCCATGGCGACGCAGCAAACGCGGCCACATCCATACATGCAAATGACGAAGAGAGATTCCGATGGCACGTTTGAGGAAGCCAACAACGGAGACGATAATAACAACACGAACACGGATTCCGGGAACAACGATTCCGGGAACGAAAAGAAAGGATCCGATGGCGGATCGGGTGGGACTGGACAATCTCAACAAACCTTTATGGATGTAGTCGCTGATAAGAAGCGTGCAGCGGCAGCGGCTGTTCAATAAAATGAGAACAAGAGGGAAGGAAAAAAGGACGAAAGCTGCGCGCGCTTCGATTTGCGTTTTGTAATATCGAATAAAACCAAGTGTACCATACTGTAGAGTACCCATTATTTTCATTTAGTACATTTCTTATTTGTTTCACCACTACATACATAATAAATATTAGGACTACTGCACTGATGACGAACGCGAAGCAATTTTATTGAGTTATCAATACGTGATAAATTTATCCGCTTGCTCTTGCAATAACTTAGCGCTCTTCTTCGGATCAAAAAACAATCTTTGACACTCCTCTAAATCCGCAATCGATATCTCCTCTCTCCCGCTTTGTTGCGCAATCACCGCCGCCGGCGTCATCAACTGCGCCGCGTGTCTCAAAGTCGTCTCGTCGCCAACCTCGCCTAATCTCGCCAAACTCGCTTCGTCCAACTCAATCTCTTCCACGTCCGCTCGCACGGCTAAAATCCGTACGTTTTCTTCGCTCGTGTAAGGAATCGTTCGAACAATCAGCAAGCGATCTAACAAATCTACCGGAATACCGTGCGGTGCCACCATCCCGTCTGAGCCTTTCACCGGGCACACCCCTCTGTTGGTGGCAAAAATAACAATCGGTGCCAATTGCGACTCCAACGCTTTGTTCAAAAACGTGAAACATTCTTGATCCAACATGTGCACCTCGTCGATAAACAACACTCCCGGGACTAACTCGGCGATGCCACTATCGATGTATCTGTTAACCACGTTATTGATTTCTCTCCTTAACTTTTCCGTAATCTCTGTTTTCTTCGGTTTCATGATTTGACTCATCATTGAAATGATATCGGATCCGCCTTGCGGTCTCGCGTTGGCGGCGTCCAAATCGTGTAAAGTTACATCCTGCACAATCTCTTTTCTTTTATGCACGTCGCCTTTCGGTAACGGAACGTACTCTTCCGCTTCTAAATCGAACTCCGAAGCGTACGCATCGCACCTCCCAACTCGTTTCACCGACCCCGAGTTTGCCTCCAAGTAAATCACGTCGCCCAACTTCACCTTTTCTTTCTGCATCGCGTCGTAAATCGACGGGTCTAATTTCAACTGTTTCGTCCCTTTCACCGTTTTCAATCCAACGACTACGCTCGTGATAACTTTCCCGTACCCGCCCGAAGTGCTCTCCGTCTCTTCCGGCGTCATTTCCACAATCTCGCCTTCGTACACCTCCTTGTTCTCTTTAATCCGCAAACCAATCGCTCTTCGAAAGTTCTCCATCAACACTTCCGTCTTCTTCACCTCGTGCGAATACACCTCTGACCCGACCATGGGACAAAACGGTACTTTCGTCCCTAATTCTTGCGCGATCCCTAGCGCCAACGCCGTCTTCCCCGTCCCCGGCGCGCCCGTAAATAACAAGGCTCTTCCAGCCATTTTTTTCTCTTTGATCATGTCCACGACGACGCCGGAGGCTTCCCGAGCGGATTCTTGGCCGACCCATCCGGCGGCTTGCGCGACGGCCGCGCCTTTTTCGTTCAGCCCGAGACCCTGTGATGCGATGAGCGTTCAATTTGAGTAAAGGTTTCATCCTCCGATGATGAAATAATCGAACGATGACGATGAAAATGATGGGAAGGATTCAAAACAAAATTGACCGATTGTGAGACGCCACGCGAAGATGATGATGAAAAGAATTGTTTAAAACAACAACAATCAATAACAATAACAATAACAATAACAATCAATCAAAAAGGCGAATTTAAATTCGTCGTTAAAGAGTATTATTAAATACCTTGATGTGCGTGTGCGTGGCCACTCGCGCTTTCTTCGTCGTCGAGGCGACTTCGTCGATCTTCATTTTAATAATGCTTCTCCTTTTTACCTTGTTTTGAAGGAAGAGGAAAAAGGAAAAAGGAGAGAGAGAGGAAAAAAGACTGAAAAAAGTTTAGGGTCTAGGGTTTAGCAGCCCCATTGGTGAAAAGAGAGATAAGAGGACTTTACTTTTCACACCGACGAGCGTGTTGCACTCCTCCTGTTGAGAGAGAGAGAGAGAGAGAAGACAAAGACAGACCTAGAAAAAATGATGGCGTCCAACGCATCTTCGACGACGACGACGATGGTTTTTCGACCAACGGTTTCGAATAGTTCTAGCGTAGTCGCCTCTTCTTCGGCATCATCATCGTCCTCTGCGGCGGGGAGACGAAGTCCAATAATGCAGAACAACAAGTTTAGTAACAACAACAACGAGAAGAACAGAATATTAAATAGAAGAAGACGAGAGAAGAGAATAACGAGAGGAAATCTCGCTGTGAACAACGCGATAACGAGGCCGGAGATTGACTGGTCGAAACTTGGTTTTGGTTTAACCGAAACCGAATCCATGTATATCGCCGAGTGCACCATCGATGGGCAGTGGAAAGTTGGGTCAATTCACCCGTACGGAAACATTTCGGTGTCACCATCCGCGGCGGTGTTGAATTACGGTCAAGGGATCTTTGAAGGCATGAAAGCTTTTCGAACGCCCGAGGATGAGATCGTTACGTTTCGTCCGGATGAAAACGCGAAGAGGTTTGCGGAAGGCGCCGGGAGGATGTCAATGCCGCCGGTACCGAAGGACATCTTCGAAGACGCGGTGAAGAAGGTTATCAGCGCGAACAGAGACTACGTGCCGCCAGTTGGGGTTGGATCCTTGTACATTCGACCGTTGTTGATTGGGACTGGGGCGATTTTGGGGTTAGGTCCGGCGCCATCGTATACATTTTTGATTTACGTCAGTCCGGTTGCTTCGTATTTCAAGGGAGGTCAGTTGTCGCCGATCGATTTGATCGTCGAAGAGGATTACCATCGAGCCGCGCCAGGCGGGACCGGATCCACGAAATGCGTCGGAAACTACTCTCCAGTTTTGAAAGTGCAGTTGCAAGCGAAAAAAGAGGGGTTTTCGGACGTTATTTATTTAGACGCCAAAGAGAACAAATACATCGAAGAGGTGTCTTCGTGCAACTTTTTCGTAGTGAAGGGCAAAACGATCGCCACGCCGGCTTTGGAAGGGACCATTTTACCCGGCATCACGAGAAAGAGCATCATCGAATTGGCCAGAGACAAAGGATACACGGTCGAGGAAAGAAAAGTGGGCTTGGATGAAGTCTTGTCCGCGGACGAGTGCTTTTGCACCGGCACCGCGGTCGTCGTCGTCCCGGTTGGCTCGGTCACGCACCGAGGCAAGAAAACCGTCTTTTGCGACGGCAAAATTGGCGCCACCGGACAAATGTTATACGACGAGCTCACCGGCATCCAACAAGGTCGTTTAAAAGATACCAAAGGGTGGATCGAGCACGTCCCGAAGGATTACCACTTGTAAAGAGAAAGAGACAGAGAGAGAGAATGAATGAATGAAAGAGAGAGAGAGACGAACCCGTCCTCCTCCGCGAGACGAGTTTTACTATTAAGACTTTTAACGCATAACGTATATATTTACTTCGACACACACACAAAAAAACACACACGAATACTACTACTAAAGAGCAATCGCCTCTCTTTGCTTCTAAAACTAAAATTTGAATTCAATGAGTATCGTCGCGTTTTTCGCGAAAGCGCTCGCTGCTTACCAGTTTTCAGTAGGGCTTGATGTGTTTGTGTGCATGAGAAAAAATTCTTGCGTTTTAGAGTTGATTTTGGCCACAAACTTGCCTCATTTCTGTTCTTGATGTTGTTGTGTGAGAAGTGTTCGTAATCTCTCTTTATTATTTATAAACGGACACGCAATCGCACGCATCTTTGAGATATATATACACACGTAACGTGCAGTTATTCTTATTGTTGTTCTTATTAAAATTGAAAAAAATGAAGCTGTACGGGCCGACGTCTCGTTCGCATCGGATTGCAGTCACCGCGAAGTATTGTTCGATTCGATTGGACTACGTCCCGGTGACGATGGGGGAAACGAACAAAACGGAAGAGTATCTGAAGATGAACCCGTTCGGTAAGGTGCCGATGCTGGTGTGCGACGACGCGAATGAGACGGCGGTGTTTGAATCGAACGCGATTTGCCGATATTTGTGCTCTGTGAGTGGCGAGATGGTATACCCGAAGGAAAGCGGGGGTGCGGAATTGCGAGCGAAAATCGACGGCTTTATGGATAGTTTTAACCAGTTGGACGCGAGCGGACCGGGGTGGTTGTACCCAATCATCGGGATCGGGAAAGCCAGAGGTGTCGCGTACGACGAAATAAACGAGGAGAGGACGAAGAAAACATGTCGCTCTTTTTTGACGAGTTTAGAACAGCACTTGAAGAAAACGATGGCGGAGAAGAGAGGCGCGTTTTTAGTCCCAGAGAGAGGCTTTACGTTGGCGGATATCGTCGGCGCGTCGAGTTGCGAGAATTTGTTTTTACACCTGATTCCTGAGAACGAGTGGAACGAAGAGTATCCGGCGGTGAAGTTTTGGTTGGAAACGGTGTACGCGTTGCCGGAATGGTTAGAAGCTGTCGGGAAGATGACGTGTTGTCAAGAACCGATGCGATGGGAAGGCGAAGTGAAAGCGCTGAAAAACTTGCCCATCGATCAAACCGAAAACTGCAGTTGGTCCGCGGCGAAAGTTCGAAATACGTTCACTACTTTTTTTGAAAGCAAGCACGCGCACACGATCGTGCCGTCTTCGCCAGTTGTGCCGCACGACGATCCGACTTTACTCTTTGCCAACGCCGGCATGAACCAGTTCAAACCAATCTTTTTAGGCACGTGCGACCCGAAATCACCGCTGTATACGTTGAAAAGAGTCACGGATTCGCAAAAGTGCATTCGCGCCGGAGGTAAACATAACGATTTAGACGACGTCGGGAAAGACACGTATCATCATACGTTCTTTGAAATGCTCGGGAACTGGTCATTTGGCGATTACTTTAAAGAAGGCGCCATTTCCATGGCGTGGGAGTTGTTAACGGAGGTGTACAAAATCGACCCGGATCGATTATACGCGACGTATTTCGGTGGCGATCCAAAGCAAGGTTTAGAACCGGATTTAGAAGCGAGAGATATTTGGTTGAAGTTTCTCCCAGCCTCGAAAGTGCTACCCTTCGATTGCGCGGATAACTTTTGGGAGATGGGCGATACTGGACCGTGCGGTCCCTGTACCGAAATCCATTTCGATCGAATTGGTAACAGAGACGCGTCGAGTTTAGTCAACATGGACGATCCGAACTGTTTGGAGATTTGGAACTTGGTGTTTATTCAATACAACCGAGAGGAAGGTGGGGTTTTGAAACCGTTACCGAGCAAACACGTGGATACCGGCATGGGTTTCGAACGCTTGGCGAGTTGCTTACAAGACCGACCGTCGAACTACGATACGGATGTATTTCTCCCGATTTTCAGAGAGATTCAAAGAGTGACCGGTTCGTCGCCTTACACCGGTTTGTTAGGTGTCGCTGATGCTGGAGAGAAAGATATGGCGTACAGAGTAGTCGCAGATCACGTGAGAACGTTAACCGTCGCCATAGCGGACGGTGCCAGTCCCGGGTCAGATGGGAGAAACTACGTCTTGAGAAGAGTCTTGAGAAGAGCCGTTCGATTTGGACGCGAGAAATTGAACGCCAAACAAGGCTTTTTCCACAAGTTGGTACCGACGGTTGTAAAAATGCTCGGCGAAACGTTTCCGGAAATCAAGAAAGAAGAAAAAAGAGTCATCGAAATCATCGCCGAAGAAGAGGAATCGTTTGGAAAGACACTTTTGAAAGGTATCGAAAAGTTTAAGAAAATTGCGGAAGGCGCGAGAGGTGAAAACAGAAACGTCATTTCTGGCGTCGAGGCGTTTTTATTGTGGGAATCTTTTGGTTTCCCGAACGATTTAACGGAAATCATGTGCGAGGAGAACGGTTTGACGTTGAACAACGAAGAGTTTGACCAAGTGTTCAAAGCGGCGCAAGAGAAATCGAGAATGAGCTCCAAGAAGAACACCGGCGTGGATTTGTTGTTCCAAGCGGAAGCGACGGCATGGTTGTCGAATAACAACATCGCAACTACAAATGATTCGTTCAAGTACGTCGAAAACGTTCCGAAAGTGGATACGACAGTCAAAGCGATTTTGACGAGCTCGGACGGATTCGTTCAATCTACGGAAGGACAAAGCGGGCCGTTTGGTTTGATTTTAGAATCGACACCATTTTACGCAGAATCTGGAGGTCAGGTTTCTGATACCGGGTCTCTGAACGTCAACGGTAAAGATTTATCTGTTTCCGAGGCGAAAGCGGCTGCTGGGTACATCTTGCACGTCCTATCGGATGATTCCGTTTCGGTTTCGGTTGGCGACGCGTGCACCGCGCAAGTCGACGTTGCTCGACGTTCGGACATCATGCCTAATCACACGATGACACACGTCGTTAACTTTGCCTTGCGCGAAGTCTTAGGAAACGACGTCAACCAGAAAGGTTCCGTCGTGGACGACGAAAAGTTGCGTTTTGACTTTTCCCACAACAAACCAGTCACGGCGAAGCAAATCCAAGAGGCGCAAGACATCGTCAACTCGCAAATTAAGGAAAACTTGTCCGTCCACACGAGAGAGGTGGCGTTAACGGACGCACAGAAAATCAACGGTTTGCGCGCGGTATTCGGTGAAGTGTATCCTGACCCGGTCAGAGTCGTTTCTGTCGGTCCAGCCATCGACGATTTGTTATCCAATCCGTCCAACGAGGCGTGGGCGAAGCGATCGATTGAGTTTTGCGGCGGCACGCATTTGAAAAGCACCGCGGAAGCGGAAGATTTTGCCATCATCGAAGAAGTCGGCACAGCGAAAGGTATTCGACGCATCACTGCAGCCACGAAAGGCCAAGCGAGGCAAGCCTTCCAGAATGCCAAAGATTTCATGGATATGATTGATGCGACGGCGAAAATTACCGATTTAACCGAGCTCTCCGCGCAACTGTCTTTGTTGAAAGGTTCCATCGACGACGCGGAGAAAACGATGCCGTTCGCTTCTCGAGATAATTTGAGAGAGTTGATCGTCCGAGAAAATAAGCGATACTTGGATGAAAAGAAAAAAGCCGCCGCTGAAGCAGCCGCTAAAGCCATCGAGCAACTCTCCGTCATGTGCGGCGAAGCCTCCTCCAAGAGCGAAAACTTTCTCGTCGCCAACCTCGGCGAAGGTTTAGACGCGAAAGTGTTGGGCGAGTGCGCGCAATCGGTCGCCGCGAAAGGTTTATCGTGCGCATTGTTCGCCACGAACGACGGGAAAGCCGTCGTGTTGTGTTCGGTCCCTTCCGACGTGAAGAACAAAACCAACGAGGCTAAAAACTGGTTAGATGTGTGCTTGAAGCCGCTCGGAGGGAAAGGCGGCGGTAAAAAAGGCGTCGCGCAAGGCCAAGGACCAAACGCTGAAGCGATGACCGAAGCCATGGATGCCGCCGCGGCGTTCGCCAAGATGTCCATTAAGTAACAACGCACTCACAATAACAACAATATAACACATACTAGATAGCAGAAGAGAGAGACTATTTCTATACGTTGATACTATGCTACCAAATAGTACAGCATTTTGGATAAAACAACAACAGACATTTCTTCAGAAGAAAAAGAGCGACTTCTTTTGAGCGACGACGAAGAACAACGAACGCTCTCTTTCTCTCTCTCTCTCTTCCACGTTTTAAGAACGGCATCATTCATTGTTCGCGGCTGTGCGCATGTTGCTTTCCTCAAAAAACAAACCGTTTTCCACGCTCCAAATCGCCGGCGCTGGTCTGCTCCATTTACAAAAGAAACCGAAAGCGACGGCTTTCCAATGCGCGTCGGTGGCGTTTAGCTACATGGCGTGCGCGGTCGCTTTACTCTGTTTCAATAAAACCGCGTTATCTTTGTACGATTTTCCGTTTGCAAACGTCATCACCTTATCGCAACTGATCGTATCGACGATGCTTTTGTATGTGTTTAAAAGACTGAACTTGATTGCGTTCGTGGACCAACAGGACGGCGAGGAAACGATGTCAAACAACGGGAAAGTGCCGAAAGGCGGATTAAACGTGAAAACGGGATTCCCAACCGTGAAGTTATTTCGAACGACGTTACCGTTAGCTCTCGCGTATTTAACGTACATGTTGTTGTCCATGATTTCGTTGAGAGGCGTAAACTTACCGATGTATACGACGTTGCGAAGAACTACCGGCGCGTTTACGATGGCGACCGAGTTCCTGGCGTTTGGGAAAGCGCAAGAGAGAGACGTGATTTTTGCGGTGATGCTTATGGTGTTAGGCGCAATTATAGCCGGAATGAACGATATGGAGTTTAATTTGTATGGATATTTCATGGTCGTTCTGAATAACGTGGCAACGAGCGTGTATTTGATCATGATTGGACGCGTATCCAAGAAGAGCGGATTGAACGCGTTCGGGTTGATGTGGACGAACGGAATTTGGTGCGGCGCGCCGTTGTTCGCGCTATCTTTGTTAAGAGGGGAAGTGTTCAGTACGATTATTTATATAAACGAAAATAGTGGGTTCGTTAAAGTCTTGTTCGGTTCATGCGTGCTGGCGTTCGCGCTGAACTACTCTATATTCTTAAACACGTCGATGAACTCGGCGTTGACGCAAGCTATTTGCGGCAACGTGAAAGATCTAGCGGTGGTGTGGATTGGGTACATATTCTTTGGTGGGGTGTTCCAATGGGCGAACTTTAGCGGAATGATTGTGGGGGTGTTTGGAAGTGTGTATTACGCGGCTATAAAGTTGAAGAAGACGCGAGTGAAAGACCCGAAAGAGAGCGAATAGTTAGACGGGAGAGTTGTTTTTATTAAAAGTAGATTTGTAGGAAACGCGTTGTTGATTCAAAGTAAAAGTAATGTAATATCGGTATTTCAAATCTTTGTATCGATATGGGTAGTAGTACTCTCTTCTTCTTCTTCTTCTTCTTCTTTTTCCTTGCTTTTTCGTATCCTCTCTCTCTCTCTCTCTTATGTCTATCTCTTTCTAGCGTGCTCTCTTTTATATATTCTCTCTTCTATAATACTTTAAAACATTTCTGCGTTATCCCTCTCTTTCTCTCTCTCTCTCTCTCTCTCTCTCTTTATTCCATCCTTCATCGCGTGTGCTTCTCTCCTCATTTCAAAAGCACTCCTCTTGACTCTTCCTCACGCATCTCGCCACCCGTTTCTTAAATCCCGCGTAATCCTCTCGAAACATCTTCGCCGCGTCGATATTCGCCGGCGACTCGTCGTTCGGCGAGGACAACATCGATATAATCGACAGCATAATCGTCTCCACCGTTTGCACCGGCGACCACCGCTCGCTGGCGCACTCGTACCCCATCGGGTCATCCCCGGCGTCGTGTAAGATAGATATGCACACCCTCCCGTCTGGATACACGTTTGGGTGCCAAATTTCCGATTTAAATTTCACGTCCGGCGGTTTGTTCGGGTAATCTTTCGGGAACGTCATCGTCGCCGTGAAGAAACCGCCCTCGTATAACGTATCCGGAGGGCCCATGATGGTTACTTGCCATTGTAAGACGTTGGAATCGTCCACTAAACCCGCGGAGAAGCCCTCGATTGGGTTCCGAGTTAAATCTGTTTTATTTTTCGCATTCGTAGTAGTAGTAGTAGTAATCAGAAGAGAAGGAGGAAAAAGTCAGTACAAAATGTTGGAGTCGCCCCTCGTCGCTCTCCTCGCAGAAAAATCATCGTCCACATCATAATCATCCATCATCCAAGAGAGAGACAGACAGACAAAACAAAAGAAGGACAAGAAAAACGACGCACCTCTCAGCTGGTTTCTCAACAGAAGCACCGCTTGGTCGGTCATTCTCTTTCCCTCTCTCTTTTCGCGCCGCCGCTTGTTTTTTAATGAGTGGTTTAGTATTTATCACACGAAAACAACGGAGAGATCCAACACCAACTTCTTCGCGGAGATGATGAGAGTCTTCGTCGTCTCGTCTTTAATAATAAATCGTCGGTCGTCTTCTGAATCGTGTCGCTGTTATTCCCTAAGCTACTAGTACTACTACTACTGAGTCTGTCTTTCTGTGTGAGCGCGTAAGTGTGTACGTGTGTGTGTATTCCTCTTCCGCTCTCCTCGCGTTCTAAAAATGACGAGAGAAAGAGAGAAAGAGACAAGAGTCGACGAGAGTAAAAAGAAGAGACGAAAAGATCATTTCTTCTTCATTTCTTTGCAAACAAACACCCCAAGAAGGGGCAATCGTTTGGCATCTGTTTCTTTTTTTTTCTTTTTTTTCTTTTTTGCAAAACACAAACAAAAAGGTCGTCGAAAACTTCGTTCGTTGTTAAAATATATATGGATGTATGGATTTAGAGAGCGAGGGAGAGGAGGAGGACGAGGCGGGACAGGAACAAGAACGAGAACAGCGATTACAGCAGCAGAGACGACGAGTGTTCGTGGCAGTTTGCTTTGAAATCGAGGAGGAGAGTGGTAATAATAATAATAATAATAATAAGGATGATGATGATGAAAATGCGAGCGAACTGGAAGAACGTCTTCTCGATGTTACAATTCAATGGAAGAGAAGACGGTTGGTCGTGCACGAGTGGAGGACGGTGAGAGATAGAAGCGGAGCTCGATTAGAAGAAGAAGAAGATAAACTCGTGGGTGTCGGTGGCGGAAAAGAGGGCAAGCTGTATTTTGATATCCTTTTGTCGTTTTTAGGGACGTCTGGGGACGAGTCTCTTCTGTTGATAAAGATGTGGACCCGAGTCGTTCGTCACGAGAAAAGGCTCGACGTATTTTTGAAAGACGACTTTGGAGGCGACGACGGGAGGAAAAGGAGGAGCAGGAAAGCGATGATGATTACGGCGAAGGACGCGGACGTGTTGATGTCGGCACCGTGCCGGTTTCCGTTTTTGAAAGACGAGAGCGAGAGTTGCGACGGTAAATACAGTTACGATAAAAGACACGAGAGAGAGAAAAAGGACGACTTGAGAGAAAACTTCCGAGCGAACGGGTATTTGATTGCTGACGGTGGTACCGCTGCGAAAGGAACGAGCAGTTGTCGAGTGTCAAAAACGCTCGTTGATTCGTTTCGAATGAAAACGCACGAGAGAATCGAGGTAATTTTAAGCGCCCTGCGAGAGAATCATTCGCACGTTTCTGTTGGAACCGACGCGTTTGCTTACAAAGAAATCGGGAGTCGAGGGAAGTATCGATTCGACGCGTTATTCGATAAAGAAAAGGAGGAGGAAGATGCACTTTTTAAGTTCGCTAAATCAGACGCGCCGTGGGTGGAACCGGTGAAGGATATTTTACGGAACGCAGAAGATATAGACATTAACATATCCATCGTTTGGACGGAACCGAACTGTTCAGACCAAGAGTGGCATTGCGACGGCGCGCACAGAGGCGACCAGGAAACGTACGACGAACAAACGGGCGCTTTAGTCAAAACGCACGGTCCACCGTACGCCGTGTGTGTATTCATGACCCTCCTCGATTTGGACGATACGGTTGGATACACAGAATTTTGGCCAACTTCGCATAAAAATGCCGGTTTACTCGGGTTCGGAGCAGCCGCGCACGCTTTAGGTGGCGTGCAATCGAACAAAAACGCTAAAGCGGGAGATTGGGTCGTGTACGATTATCGATTGATGCACAGAGGCATCGGAAACGAAAGTAAAGACACGCGGCGACCGATATTGCAGTTTATGTATGCCGTGGACGGGTATAAAGAACGGAAAAATTACGGCCAGAAGAGTGTGTTTAGTCCCTGTTGAAGGTGTCGTCGTTTGCGACGACACGTGTATTTTTATTAGTGCTGCTACTGCATCTGTGCGCTACGTGCTACTACTACCACCACTCCCACTTGTGCGACTCCTACTTTCCTCTAAGCTCTCCGACATCCGTCTCCTCTTCTCCCTCGCTTTTCTCCTCGCCTCCTCCGCCGTGACATTTTTAGGTAAACCAACGCTCTCAAAGTTCCCAACTTCCTCTCGTAACCCCTCGTGTACAATCTTCACGTCCCCACCTCCTGAGCTCGTCACGTTCGCCATCCTCTCGTACGCGATGCCGTAGTTTTCGCACATGTAAATTCTCGTTTTCGCGTAATCGATCGCTTTTTGCACGTGCGCGCGGTCTTTCAAGAATCGGTTTTCTCTGAATCGATTCTTGCACTCCGAGGTGATGTATTCCGCCTCTTTAAGGCTATCGCGTTTCATTTTTCTCGCCAAGCGAAACATGTGCCGGAAAAGCGAGAACACTTCCGCCCTTTGAAGAAGCGAAGAAGAAGGAGAAGACATGAGTATTACGAACGAGTTTTTGTGCGCGCGTAATAATGTGTGACGAATTCGTGGAAGTACTTCTCTTAGGGGATTTTCAAATCTATTTTACTCTTCGTCTTCGCTCTCGTCCTCTAAGTTCGCCGCGGCGTACATCTGTTTCGTAAACACCGGCCTCGTCGATCGACTGGCTCGTCCACCGGCGATGATGTTTGACTGGTCGACTTCGTCGCCGGATAAATCGTCGATGACGTCTGAGTTTTCCGAATCCGAATCATCTTGTTTCTTCTTCTTCTTCTTCTTCTTCGTGTCTGTCTTTTGCTTCTTTTGCTTCGGTTCACCTTCGTCGTCCGTGCTCTCGGCTTCCTCCTGATAAATTTTATACGCACAGAGAGAGAGAGAGAAAAGGAACTCGTCAGCACTTCTGCGCGAGAGTACCGCAGAGGCGCAGCGCTGTTCTCACGCCGTGCTCTTCTAAACCCGCCGCAAAGCGCACAAAGAAAGCGCGAGAGACACGAATTGAATTCAAAAATCATCATCCCCCAACACACACAAAGCGCTCTTCTAAGAACAACAACAACGACGACGACAACGCGACAAAGAAGAAGAAGAACGAGAACAATAAATAAACATAAATACCTCGGAATCGGAGGATTCCTCCTCCTCCTTCTTCTGTGGGAGGAGGACTTTCTCCTCGTCCTCGGAATCGCTCTCTAACACCACTCCCATTTGGTTGCTCTTTCGTTGCCTCTGTCGTGTGTTTCAAATTTAAGTGAAGATTTCCCCATTGCAAAGAAAGAAACACTCGAAAAGCTTTGCTGAAAAAAGGACGATGACGAGCAACGACACCACCATCCAAACGACCATGACGAAGATTTTCTGTTCCATATTCCTGGTCTGTTTTACCCTCGGTCGATTCTTGACGACGAAAAAGGAGAAGAAGAAGAACGCGACGTCGTCGAGGAGGACGGCAGCGAGAGCATCGTCCTCGTCGCATTCGTCGTTCTCGTCGTTTCAGTGCCAAACAAACCCTTCAAAGAAAGCGGCGGAGAAGTTTACATTCACCGTTTCCTTGTGCTGGATAACCTCCATCGCGATAATAATTTTGCTTAAACTGTACGAAGGGTTCACGCGATGGCATTATTTACTCTATTGCGGTGCGTGTGCGTTGCCGTATGTTGTGTATCCTCTGTGGAAACCGTTCGAGGAGGATAAAGGCGTACCGGTGTGGGAAAGATACGTGGTGAAAGCAAACGCGTGGATTGGCATTTTGTCCTTCGTCGGCAATTACATTTGGACGCACTATTTTTATTCCGTTTTAAACGCCAAGTACACGTTTGACGCGCACAGGTTGAACGACGTGCCGATTTCGATGTATCTCATGACGCACGCGTATTTTATGTTTTACCACGCGATGACGAATTCGATTTTACGGAAGATTAAGACGAGTTACGAGAAAGATGTATTCAGAGACGTGTTTTATGCGACAGTTGTGGCGGCGTTAGCGTACACGACGGCGTTTATGGAAACGTTGACTATATGTGCGTTTCCGTACTGGGAGTTTACCAATAGGAACATGGCGTATACGCTCGGGAGCGCGTTTTACGGGATTTATTTCATAGTCAGTTTTCCAATGTTTTTGATGGTGGATGAAGACGTGACGACCGCGAAAGGGAAGAAGAACACATATTCCATGTGGCGAGTGGTATGGGAGAGTTTAGGGAGTTGCATGCTGGTGACGCTGTTGTTGGATTTCGTGAGAATTGGTTTGACTGATGTCAGTTTTACGATGAAATAGATGAAATAGAGAATTGAAATCAAGCCGCGTTTCGCGTCATCATTACAGAGTGTGTATTTTTATCAATATGTGTAAACAAACTGCTATGCTATATGGTGCGCATTATTTACGCCATCTTCTTTTTCTCTTTGAGCTCTAACAAGCGCGGTGAATGGCGCACCGGAGGTGAAGCGATGGAAACTATTTTTTTCTTCGACGTTGGTGATTTCATCACGTGGCCAATACTAATAGGTTTCTTTTGCGGCGACGACGTTTGCGGCGACGACGTTTGCGGAAGGGTAGCTTGCTGTTGATGCTGATGCGAGTCCCAGACGCTTCTTCTCTTCTTCTTTGGCGTTTGCGCATACTTCCAAATCGACGGTTGCGCGTCTCTTAAACACTCCAACACTCCGTTCAATCTTTCCGCGTGTTTCTTGCACTGCTCGGCGGACGCTCGCAACTCGTTCAAGATCATCGCGTCTTCGTCGTTGACTTCGTCTTCATCGTTTCCAGCAACTACATTCTTCTTCTTAATAGCCGAAGTTAACACGTTCGCGCGATTTTCGTTCGTCAAGGAAAGATACATGGTCGTATCTTTAATTTTACGACATCTGGCGACGTCTCGAGCGTATTGATGCGAGCGCATAATCGACTCGCAAAATTTGGCGTTTTCGTACGAACAAATGGTGTGGAGGATATCGCACGCCAACAAGAACGGATTTTCGAGATCTGACTCGCTCTCGTAATCTCTGCACATTTGTAGAGTTTCTACGAGGATAGTCACCGAATCCGGACACCGTAAATAACAGGCTTCGATGGCAAGGTAACCAAAGAGTTTGGACTGGCACACTTCCGCAATCTTCGCATAGTTCCCGGCTAACGTTTTGACATCTTTACGACCGCAAGAGCGGGAAGATTTGAACAAAGTGTTCATCGTCCGTTCGATGTGCTTTCGTAAGTGATGCTGCCGGTACAAGAAACCGCGGATGTGTCTTTGCATCCTGATGGCCGCGAGGTGGCATTTTCGGTTATTCTCTTTCGACGCCTCTTTGAAAGCTTTGCGCGCTAAAACACCTCGAACGCGCGCCTGGAACTTGACCAGTTTAATCGCCGCGTTTTTATCTCGACGGTATTTGCGGAACTTCAACAACTCTTTCGCGAAATACATTCTGTAATAGCACTGTATCGTGATTGCAGCTTTGACTCGCTCCTCTTCCACTCGATTCTTCTCTTCAATTTCTCGCAACATTCGTCGCTCGCGATTCGCCTTTCGAAGCGCTCTTCTCTCTCGATGGATCCTGTAAATGTGTTGCATGTTCTCGGTGTAAGCACGTTTGAGGACGAATTCCTTTCGTAACTGGAATGCCCGAAACCTACTTTGAATTAAAGTAGCAGATGTATCCAAAACTAGCGCTTCTAGTTGCCTCTCTTCTTCAATCAACCGTTCCCGCTTTTCCTCTTCCTCGCGCCTCTCCATCTCGACGCGTTCTACTTCCTTCCTCTTCGCCTCTTTCATCTCCTCTACGCTTTTGCGGCCTAAATACCCCCGGTAACATTTCTGAATATCAAGTATCGCTTTTTTCTGCACGCGCACCGCGCGTCTCACTTGCCATCCTCTCGCCGAAGCTTGAATTACCATTGCAAAGTTATACTTGACATTTGCTTCCAACGCCGCTCTTTTCGCGCGGTAAAAGGATTGCATTCGAATGACATTCTCGCGCAATCTTTTGTATCCTTTCTTCGCAACGAAGCCTCGCGCGTGTTTTTCTATAACAATCGCCGCATTATGTCTCTTCTGGAGCATTTTTCGATCGGCTCGTCCTCTGCACATTTTTTGAAACGTCACCACGGCGTCCAACGAACGCTCGTACTCTTTCCTCGCGAAATAACCTCTTAAATGTTTACTAATCACCGTTTGCGCGCGAGACCACATGCGAGCGACATCCGCTACTTTCGGTCTATTTGGACGTTTCAATCGCCACCAACGCTGAATCTTCTTCGCTGAATCCACGCGTTCCACGTGCTGAATCACTCGCGAACACAAACACAAGAGGTACGTCGCCACGTCGCCGGTTTGCGGAACTGGGATATCTTTCTCTAAATTGAAACTGCCACTGCTGTTACCGGAGGACGGTAACGCCGAAGCTGACGTGTGGAAGCGAACATCGAATCCAGGAATCGGGACACCACCGATAGCTTTTAAACACTCGGCAACTTGCAAAAAATTCCTAGCGGCGATTTCTCTCGCGCGTTTGCGCTCGTCCATATCGATCGGGTGGTTCAATTCGAGATTTTCTCGCGAAAGACGTCTCGAACCGGTAAGACCCGGCGCGTATTTGCGAAGGATGGCGAGTAATACTCGTCCGTCGGCAAAATCGCTTCCTAAATTGGAACATTTGATCGAGTAGGAAGAAGAGAGAGATAATTCGGAACAACACGCTTTCGCCCACGTCAAGAGAAGCGCCTCGAGGCTGCACCTCGGCATGCCGTTCGGACGAGACGCGAGAGCGCCTTTGTTGTTTCGCATCTCGCGTTTTAAAGCTTGAATCGTACTGGTAGGAATCTTCGCGTTCGGGAACTTGCAAATTTCTTTCGTCAACATGTTCTTCGGGGCCGCGAGCGAGTTGCGGCTCATATTTTTCGTGTGCTCGTGCGTCATCATCGCCCATAGAATGCCACAAGTCGCCTCGCGATGACCATCGACGATATCCGACGGCGTGATTTTCGACCATGCGCCAGGTAACGCGACGCCTAAAACATCCTTTGCAGCATTCAAAGCCACTCGAACGTTGTTCAATTTATCCTCTCTCGTCTTCACTGGAAACGCGCACTCCGAAAGCAACGAGTGATGTTCGACCACTTTTTGTGTCTTCTTATCGATGGAGGCGAAAGTAACGTCCGGCGCTAACATTTCGATGAGTTTACACAGTCGAATACCATCTCTGAGATCGCTGGCTAAGTTTGTGACCGTGAAGTCGTACTCACTCGCGGCTGTTTGTTCGTAAGGCACGATGAAACCAGCTTTCTTCAAGTTGCGCAAAATGTCGCCTTCGCCGTAACACGACGCCGTGAGCAACTTTTGCGCTAATTCTCTCGTCGACTTGATGGAGGCATTCAAGTTGAACAGTTTCGGTGCTTTCGGGTGAGCTTTGTGGTTTTGCGCGCGGTCGAGTAACAAGACGAGCATCAAGATTCTTTCCAACACGACGTCGTTCAACGCGTTCTCGTAGCCTTCCGCAAACGGCGGTTGGCCGGGAAACTCGTCGCCTAATCCGTATTTGATCTCCATCTCGTGCGAACGAAACAACTTTTCGGAGCATTCTTTCGCGCATTCTCTCGGATTCTGCGGTTGCCATCTCATGGTGTCTCCCAAGACGGCATCGACGCCGAGTTTAAGCCAAAATGTATTCACCGAGCTGAGCGTTTTAATGAAATCTTGCTTCATGCGCAAGTCGCGAAGGAAAATACCGCCGTCGCTTTTTAAACGGATAAGTTTACTCTCAATTCTATATTCCACCTCACGCATGATGACGCCAACTTCTGCATCTTGCGTGTATAGATGCGCCATGACTCGTCGCGATGCAGCTCGAGCGTCTCGAAACTCGCGCGCTCGCATCTGTTCGGATTTCATTTTCACAGAGTGAGACGTCGACGCCGCTACTTCGGAGGTATCCCGAGGCGAAATCGTTCGGTTCAGCCAGGACACGAACTCGGCCTCTTGTTGACTCGCAAACTCTCTCGCACTTTCAAACCCATCAGATGTGACGGACGAGGATGTTGCTTTTACTTCTCCTTTTATTTCTTTTGTCGGTTTTGTTGATGATGCATTCTTGGAGTTGAGCAAACGCAAGGACGCCATCGTTAGCGGCTCTTCTTGCTCTTCGCGTTCCAACTCCTTCGCGTGTTGTTCAACAGATTTCGAAGCGGCCACGTGCTTCGCCAAATTCTCCTGGTTCGACTGTCTTCGCCACGAAGCTGACGCCGCGTACGCGCTCGGCAATCCTTTAAAGCCTTCGTACGCTTCATCAAACGCATCATCCTCGATGACATTCTCCTTGTTCGCGCCAAACGCGTCCTCCTCTTCACTATCTCCTTCATCGATCATCGCTTCCATTTTATCTCGTTCTTGTTTTCGCGGCTTCTCCGTCGTTCCTTCTTCCTTCTTCACCACGGTCACCCCTCTCAATCTCACCGTAAATGTCTTTGCCTCTCCTTCGTCAAACACCTCCGTCGCGCACGTCTTACACACGAGCTTCAACGCCCCCACCGCCGTCGCTTTCTTCGAGACAACTTTCGGCGTCCATTTAATCGACACCGTCATTTCTTCGTCTCTCTTTACAATCTTCGGGAGTACCCCTCCTGCGAATCCGAACAGTTCGTATTCGCTTTTGTCTTCTTCTCCTTCAAACCGATACTCGCAAATCTTCCAATTCCGGTTCGTATCGTTGACTATTTTCACGCGCTCTTCCGCAGACGTCGTAATCTCAACCACACCAAACCTCACCACGGGTACCAGTGCCATCGAGCGCAGCGATAAACCGTCTTTCTTCGCCTCTCTCTCCTTCGTTTTCTTCTTTGTCTTCTTCTCGTCGAAACTCTTTTTGTTGTTGTTGTTGTTGTTTGCAAAATTCTTCGGTGGCAGTTGGATGCGTCGTCCCATCACATTCTCGTTCTCGTTTCGCTCGGTCAGCGCGTTCCACAGCGCATTCGTCGTCGTATCATCACTACCACCATCAAAACCACCCTCCGCGTGCGCTTTAATGCGACTCACAGGAGAAGACCGCACCACCATTTAATACTATTAACTTGTGCGTTTACTCAATGTAAAGAAAAAAAGCTGTCGTGATCTTTTTTTTGTTCCCCTCTTTGATGCATTTTTTATTTAGGGTTTCCAAAATCCCCTAAAAAACACCCCTTTGAAAACTCTCTTCTTTTCCCTCATTTTAGTACACTTACCTAAATCAAATATATCTACCTGTTGTGCGCAAACAAACGAACGAGAAGAAGAAGACGAAGATAAATGCCACCTCCACCATCATCTCGAAGAAGAGGAAACAGACGACAACAGGCGACGACAGGAGGAGGAGGAGGAGTTTCTACGAGGAGGAGAAAAAACTTGAGGGAAAAAGATCCGATGCAATATTACTCGCGAAAAATCGACCGGTATTTGGACGCACACCCGTGGTTCACGATGGTGTTGACGCAGTGTTTACTCTTTCTCACCGTCGCGATCGTTTGGATGATTTTCGGGGAGAAAATACAGAAAGTACACTTTGAACGGGTGAAACCATATCTGAGAGAACACGTGTGGCCGAAAGTTTTGAAGTTTTCGAGGGAGAATTTGCCGGAGAAGTGGCAGTTGAGCGAACGCGTGGTCGAGAAAGTGACGCAGAACTTAGGAAACGGGGCGGAGAGCGCGTCGTCATAAAGGAGTAGTAAATATATATAGTCATCAGTTCTTCCATTATTATTAGCATAACTTCATCCTCCCTCTCTTCATCTCTCTCTTTGCACTTTGTTTTTGTTCAAGTTGATAAAAAACCTCCTCTCTTTTCCCTTCTCTTTGATTCGCTTACGCCGCCGTGCGCGTCGGCGAAAAGAGTATCGCGCGAATCGATACGAGACGCTCGTCACGCCGAGATGCCGTTGAATTGCATCTCTCGCAACGACATGTTCCCGATCGCCATATCCAACTCTCTCTGTTCTTTTTCCGCCACTTGCACTTCCAAACTCTCTCGCCACTTCAAATCGTTCAGTCGTCTCGTTTCTTTCTCTCTCCTCTCTCGCTCCTCGAGCGCTTCGATCTTCTTCCTCGCCTCCAAACGAAACCTTTTCTCTTCCATCTCGAGAAACTCCACTCGTCTCTTTTCGATGCCTTCGCCGTCGCCTTGCGCCATTTTCGCTTCCACCAATAGCAATCGCTTCCTCTTTTCCTCCGCGCGCTTCGTGTCCAACATCTCCTGCGCCTCCTCCGCTTTCCTCACAAACTCCGCCGCGCGTTCCACGTCTTGTTTTTTACGCAACGCTTTCTCCTCTCTCGCTTTGCGCATCTCAAACTCCGCCTCTCTCGCTCTCTCCTGATCCAACTGTCTCTTCTCCGTTTCTTTCCTCTTCCGTTCCTCGTCCAACTTTTCCGCCGTGCGTCTTTGTTGCGTGTCCAACATCCTCTCGACCATTTTTTCCTTCTCCTTCGCGAGTCGTTTTTGCTCCTGTTGCGAATCGAGCGTTTTGCGTATGTTGGCTTGCGTCTCGCGTTTTTTACGCAGCGCTTCGTCCGCGTCCCTTTTCGCTTTTTCGTCCGCCTCTTTCGCGAGCGCGTGGAATAACGACGCGCGTTTGAGCTGCAACGTCATCGCGCGCTTGTTGTTGACACCATCACCGTCACCACCATCGTTATTCTTCAAAGACAAAAACGAAGAGAGGCTGGGGGGGTCAACACCTAAAAAGTTAAAGCTTTCGTCGTCGTCGTCGTCGTCCTCGAGTCGTCGTTCCTCTTCTTCCTCTTCAACCCCGCGTTGTTGTTGTTCGGCAGAGAAGAAAAGCTCGGAGTGTGATGCGGGCGTGGAAGGCGGCGTATTCGTCGTCGTCTGAATCGTCGTCGTCGCCATTATTCGCGTGTTCTGATATGTATCTGCAAACAGCGTTTCTCTCTGTTGTTGTTGTTGTGTGTATTTTTAGAAAAAATGGAAGAAGAAAAAAAAATACAGAAAAAACAAGCAGACAGAGAGAGACAAAAACAAACAAAAAGAAAGCAAGCACAAGAACACAAGAACAACGATACTACTACTACTACACGCGACAACAACAAAAAAAAAGACACGCACACATAAAAGACGCCGGTGAGGTTGAATCGAACAACTGGGCCGTCAAGCCCCCACAGGTTTGAAGCCTGCGCTCCGAGCCATCGAAGGTCACTCCGGCTTTAGTATGGAAGAAAGAGAACGCTCCAAGAGCAGCTTTCCTCCTTCACTATAACAACCCTAAACCCTTTTAATTAAC
>JACLAB010014799.1_pt1 | contig 48481 bp, 35 predicted proteins | sample 8027921 | NCBI WGS metagenome assembly JACLAB01 (sample SAMN15725117, study PRJNA655200) | protist metagenome | isolation source: fluorescence activated cell sorting (FACS) single amplified genomes of... | place: USA: West Boothbay Harbor, Gulf of Maine | collected 2000-07-19 | reverse complement strand
AGTGTTGAGCTACGTTCCGGTGTTCTTTTATGCGTATTCGCGCGTGGTGTCAAAGGAAGAGTACGGAAGAGAAGTTGTGTTTAGCGTGCCTAGTTCGGCGTTTGGTTACGAGTTTGCGGGACACATTGCGCGCATGATGGGATTGCCCATCGCTGTCGTGTGCGCGTGTAATCCAAACGGAGCGGCGCACCGCGTCATCGAACTCGGTGAGTTGTACAAGACTGATTTAGTGCACACTTCGAGCAGCGCGCTCGATATTGTCGTTCCCGAGAACATTTGGCGCTCGTTGTACTATGCACTTGGGGAAAATCCGTTAATCTTGAGTGATTTACAGGATGATTTCGACGACGACGGCGAAGTGGTGCTGCCGCCAAAGGTGATGCGAGAGTTATCAACCGTGTTCAAATCGGCAGTCGTCGATGAAACCATGCTCCTTCGCGCGATTAAGCGTGAGGAGGCTAGTGGATACCTGCCGTGCCCGCAAACCGCGTTAGCCATCGCGGCTTTAGATATGGTGAAGGGATTACCGGCGGGCGCGCCCGTCGTCGCGCTCGGCGTGTCGCATCCTAGCAAGTTTCCCGACGTCATTCGGCGGGCGGTACCGAGCGCGTTGGATTCTCCGGCGTCGCACCATCCTACGGTCGACGCAATGGCTGGATTGTTCCATCGTCGTCGCACGTGTGCGCTTGAACAGCTTGAACGGTCGTTGCGCCGGGACATTCCAGCCGTGACGAAATTGCGCAAGCCGGCGCCGGTACGAATTGAGCGTTCATTGCTTGATCGTCCACAATTTGACGCTCTGAAGCGTTCGTCTAAACGTCTTGGGTGGCTTGACTTTGACAATCCCGTAGTGTCTATCGCTGCGGCGGTAGTGATTGCGATCTGGGCCGCGGTGACGTCGCCCGCGAGTGATACGAGCGCGCGCGAATCCGCCCGACTCAAACGCGAATCCGAGCGCCGCGCGCGTCGAGAAGCCGCACGAAAGTCCAAAGACGCCAAAGCAAAAGCAAAAGCAGACGCCAAAGCCGAAAAACAACGCCTCAGAGCGCTCGCCAAGGCATCAAAGACGCCAGAAGTCCCCGTAGACCCGCTCGCCGGCATTCGGCCCCTCGTCTACGCGCGCTCCCGCACCGGTCCGCGCCTACCCAATCCGCACTTCGAGCTCGACGGCTACCGCAATCTCACCAAGTGAGTGTTCTCACGTATTCATAGTTGAGAAATACTGTATGTAATTCCACGCATAGACGGCGCGCGTAGTAATACGCTCCAACCGTTCAAATACAGCCAACAAACCTCAGAGCTCGCCCGCGACTCGCGCGCATCCAGGGCGCGTCGTTCGCCGCTCACGACCGCGCATCGCGTCGAGACGAAGGAGAACACATTCGTGCGCCGCGTTCGCGTCATGGGATCTCGCCGCCGTTCGCGTTCGCGTTCGAGCTCGAGTTCGAGCTCGCGCTCGCGCTCCTCTAGCCCGCGCGGCGCCGCGCGCACCGCGACCGCGTTTACCGCAGCTGCGGCGCGCGCGTTGACCGATGATGAATTACTTCGCAAGCGCCAGCGATTACTCGAGGCGCTGACGACGGAGCGAGAGATTGCGCGACGCGCGAAGGAGTCGACGCGAGCTCCAACCGTCGCGGCGACGAAACGAAAGCGCCGCGATAGCGATAGCGATGAAGAGGAGGGACAGATAGGTGGCGGTGACAGACGACGCGGTACGCGAGATGATGATCGTCCACCGGCGAAGATGGCGAAAGGGTACGTGCCGCCGCACTTGAGACGCGCCGAAGGCGGCGCCAGGGACGGCTCGAGTCGGCGAGACGAAGGTCGTTTCGGAGGCGAACCCGGTCGAAGTGAGGGTGAATGGCGACGGAAAGATCACAGCGCGGCGGCGCGGGCGTCACAGCCGAAGATTCCTGTGCCTGGAGAGCGTGGATTTGGGTTTCACGCTGTGGGCGTCGGTCGAGGGCGCGGCGGCGCTGGGACGAGCGGGAGCGCGCCGCCGGGGTCTGGTGCGCCGCATGCAACCACCGTGCGTGTACCGCCACCTCCAGCGGTGCCGAGTGACAGCCATCGATTTGCTGACGCCCCCGAGGCGAGACAGCGCATGGATGTACCACCGCCACCGATGGCGAGCGGACGCGTCGACGCCGAGCCACGGACATTTGAGCCGCCGCGTCCGCGCGTGACGCAACAGGTGCCGCCACCTCCGCCCAGAGCACGGTCGCCATCGCCACCGGTCGCGAAAGCGCCTTCGGCAGAAAAGCCACGACGCGCGCCCGAGCCTACGCCCGAGTCCGAGTCCGAGTCCGACGACGACGACGACGACATCGAAGCCATTCAAGCCGCGGCCAAAGTGGCGACGAAAGTAATCGACGTGGTCATTCCTGATCCGCCAGCAGCGGCACAAACGACTAAAGCACCTACGCGACGCTCGTCGCGACGCTCGGCTGAGCCCGAAAAGGCGCCTGAAGAAGCACCCGCTCCGCGTCGTAGCCGGCGTTCGGTTGAACGTGAATCGGAGCCCGCGCCGAAGGCTTCATCCAAGTCTACAGCCACCGCTGCCACCGCCAGCGGGTCGTTCACGCCAGTCGAAGGCGATCCTTCAAAGCTCACTGTGGTCGCTCTCAAAGATCTACTCAAAGAACGCGGGTTATCCACCGCTGGTTTGAAGGCGGCGCTCGTCAAGCGTCTCACGGCGGCGCTCGCCGAGGAGGAATGACATTTCAATGACATTTCAATCACACCGTTGAACGCCGACACATGACAACGCGCGACCGAATGTTCAACTGATGCGTCATTCAAGCATCGCATCGTCGATATTTTAATACACGAATTGTATAGCTCACTTCTTCTTCTTCTTTTTGAGCTCTGTTGAGCGCGTTGACCTCCGAGGCGCCACTTTAGGGCACGTCCGACGCGCTTCGCGCACGCCGGCGCCACCATGATGACCATAGACGAGGCGTTGCAGCCTTTGCCATCGCAGTCGCCCATCGGCTTGCCGTTTCTCGCCGTGAGCGCCACGTCCGGGCGCATTCTTCGCATAGGGTGCGGTGTCCCAGCGCTGGGAACGTCCGACGGCGACGCTGGCACGAGCGCCGCTGGGACGTCTGGCGGCGCGTCCTCGCACGCCATGGCGTCTTCGAGCACAGGCGATGTGCTGACGGAGTGGCAAATCATGCAGACGCGCTTGGACCGCGAAGACGAGGCGGAAGAGATGTACAAGTTGTGGCTGGACGACGGCGCCGCGTGGCTCGAACGCGCGAAAGACAGCTGGCGCGCGCGGCACCGGTCGTGCATGTACGCGCGAGCGAAAGCGCTCGGATTATCACAGGATGGTCAACCCGCCGCGAGCGCGCGAGAGAGTGGTGGCGCGGCGAAGCCAAAGGCGACGCGGAAGAACCGAGCCGCGGGCGAGCCTTTGCTCGAGCTCGGCGATAGAAAACCCGGCAAGGTCTCGGCAAACTTGCTTGATTTGCTCGAATGCGGGCTTTTACAACCCGGTACGGCGAACGTGTTCGTGGTGTATCAAGATAATACGTGGATTGGGGATTTGAGCGCGGATGGGCACATAGCGTTTCAGGGGCAAACGTTTACGAGTCCGAGCGCGTGGGCTATTTTTGCCAAACGCATAACAAACCCGACCAAAAAGGCGGATGATGGTTGGAAAAGCGTGCGATACGGTGCGCCAGACGGTCCGTCGCTAGACATGATGAAGGGCGAATTTGGACGCATCGAACAGCTCAAGGCGGCGGGCATCGAGGTGGATACTCGAGACGCGGCGTCGCGAATAGTCGCAGAGTGCGTCGCTGGAGCTCAAGGCGGCTCGCCCTCGCCACGACCGACGCGTAAGCGTAAAGCGGGCGATGCGGTGACTGCATCAGCGGACGAGATGTCTTGGATTGAAAGGTATCCAGGATGTGAGCACGGCGCGCCGAAATCATACGCCGGGACGCCGGCGAATGAAAACATGGATTTCACCACGCTCATAGGACGCGACGTGTGCGTGTTAGATGAAGACGTGTGGTGGGCCGCGCGCGTCGTCAAGCTGAAAGACTTCGACACGCACATTGAGGCTGATCTGTTGTACGCCAACGGGAAGTTCCGCCGCGGCGTCGATTTAGAAGAACTCGCGGGAAACGCGCATCTCGTCATTCTGTCCTAAACAGACTAGGAATCCTACTACAAAAACTATCACTATTCTAGCCACGTGTGTGTTGTTAGCCACAGAACTTGTCATACGAACGTCGGATGCACTCCAACGCGCCCTCGTCCCCGACGCACGCGTCCTCGAGCGCTCGGCGCGCCTGTTCGCAAAACTCCAATTCCGCCGCCGCTATCCTCGCCCCATCCGCGCGAGGCGCCGCGGCGACAAGTACCGCCGCATCCCGTTTCGCGCGCTGGATGCCATCGAACGCATCCACGATGGCGTCCATGCGCGACGAACCGCCCTCGCGCGCGACGTACGCCTCGAAAAACAGCGCGTACGGCTCCGTCGTCTTCACCGCGCGCGCCATGCCCACCGCCGCGCGAACGCGTCGCGCGACGCTCACGCCCACGTTCGAGTGCGCGCTATCCCGCGACAGCTCGGCGCGACACGCGCGCGCGACGGCGTCGAGCGTCTCGACGTCGGCGGACGGGACGTCGCTCCGCGCGCGCCTCCTCCTCCTCGCCTCCTCTTCCTCCTCCTCGTCGTCGTCGTCCACCGCGAGCGGCGCGCTGTCGCGCACAGGCGTGCCGCCTCGCGCGTGACGCCGCCGCACGACGTCCATGGCGTCGCACATCGCCGCAGTCGAGGTCTGCGCGGCGCGCGCGCGCCTGAGCTCGCGCTCGACGTCCTCGCGCGCGTCCAACGCGTCCAACGCGCTCTGCGTCTCGCGTAGCTCGCGGCGTAGCGCGGCGATGGACGAGTCCGTCGTCGTCGTCGTCGTCGTCGCCATTGTCGTCGTCGTCATCATCCCGCGACGCGTCGACGAGTGAGGTACCAAAAAGTAAACAAAAATTCGTCGTCGAGTGAGTATTAAAAAGTTGAACCAAAAGTCGCACTATCCGTCAACCGAAAACTAGTATACGACGCGTCGTCGTCGTGATCATCGTCAGCGTGTCATCAATTCGCGGGAACGCGATTAATGCGAAAATCTGCACGAATCGCCGCGATCGCATCGTCCCTCTTTGAACGCGTAGCATTCGCCGCGAGGTCGGTCGCCTCCGCCGCCGTACCCGCCTCGACCGCCGCCGCCGCCGCCGCCGCCCGGAGCGTGTGAAAATCGGCACGAGTCCCCTCGATCGCATTCACCGCGCTGGAACGCATAACACGCACCACCACCGCCGCCGCCGCCGCCGCCGCCGCCACCGCGTCCAAATCCGCCGCCGCCGCCGCCGCCGCCCGGTCCGTGTGAAAATCGACACCCGTCGCCGCGGTCGCACTCGCCCCGTTGAAACGCGTAACACGCCGGTTTATCCTCCCCAAATCTCGCCTTCTTCGCCTGCTTACACGGTTCACACCTCGTCGGCACATTCGTCCACCCTTTCGTCGCGTAGAACTCTTGTTCGCCAATCGTAAAGATAAACTCGGCGTCGCAGTCCCGGCAGTTGAGCGCGCGGTCCTCGTAGGTTCCAGCGCTCACCTTACCCGCGGCGGCCGATGCCGACTTCGTGTGCACCTTGAACCCATCGTCGTCGTCATCCGCACCATCCGCGGTGTCTTCGGTGTCCACCTTGGTCTTTTTCGCGTCGTCCGCGGCGTCACGCGCGGCGTCGTCGCCGTCAGAGCCGGATGAATCGCGCTCGCGCTTGTCTTTTTTCTCCTTCTTGTCCTTCTTTTCTTTCGGGGATTTCGCCTCTTTCGCCATGATGGATGGTGCTCGAGCGGGGCGTGCGTGAGGTGGGAAGTAACGGTGAGAGTTACGTGCGGTGCGGGCGGTCGAGCGACGTCGTCGCGCGCGTCGGCGTGTGAGGCTCGCGTGGGAGAATTAATTGTCTCTCGAAGTGGCGGCGCCGCCACGTTTGGTTTTATGTCGAATATATATGGGACCCACGTGGTGTAGACTATGGTGCATGTGGTTGGTTTGGTGTGAAATGGACACGCGCGTCGGGCGGGCGCGGCGCGCGCTGGCGACGTCGCGATGGCGCTGAAGACGTTTTAGAATGCGTATTTGTATAGCGTCTATCGCAGTGTTTTCAAATGGCGCATCGTCGGGCGACCGTGCGGGCAATTCCAGGGCGCGGCGAGCGTCGCGAGGCGGCGGAGCGCCGAACGCATGCGTCGGCGGTCGAGCGCGTCTCCAATCATGATGCTCGAACGGCACGCGCGCATGGCGAGCGCGGCGCGGACTTTGGATGGGCGAATGATTCGCGGTGGGTGTGCGGTGGCGGTGGTGGCGTCGGTGGGCGTCGTCGTCGGAAACGTGGACGCGAGTCCGATGGAGAGCTGGGATTTGGGCGGAAGCGCGTCGCCGCCTTGATCGAGTAACGCCACGAGCTCGTGGACGTCGGATTTGTCGAATGCGACATTCTTGATGAATGGCACGGCGTTGAGCTTTAGCGTTCCGAACGACGGACGCGAGTCGCAGCATGCGGACGCGGGCATGGCGGACGCGTTGTTCGCGTCGGCTCCCGTTTCGGCGACGTCGCAAAAGCCAAAACCGTTTTGTAGAAACACGGGCATGTTTCGCAACACCACTTGTTCTTCGGCAGCAGTCAAGTCGAGTGAGACCGGAGCGATGAGCGGCTGTCGGTTCAACGTCGTCGTGCGCTGGAGCTTTTCAAAGTTGTAGATTTCGTCGCTCGCGTGTTGGTCGACGATGAACAAGTCGTCCCCGAGCGTGGCTAGAATGAAACCGAGGTTGAACTGACCGACGATTCGCATCTTAGTGAAATCCGATTTGTCAAACACGCGCTCGAGTTCCGATGCCGCCTTGACCACGTCTGGGACTGGCGCGTCTTTGTCGTTTGGAATTGAAGCCGAAGCGTACGTCGCCGTCGCCGTCGATGTTGGCTGCGCCGCATTCTTTCGCAATGTCTCCGCCGATACTTTCGCATTTCGTCGTCGTTGAATCATGGATTCGAACGAAAACGACACCGTGCCACCTCCAATGCTCTCGCGCCCGCGCGCACTTCGCGTCTCGTCCGTTTTGGCGAGGAGCACGTCGTCAAACGCCACGGCGTCGTGTCCCATGGGTTCGACGTCGTCCCCATCTTCTTCTACTTCTAATGAATCGCGTCCACCGCCGATGTCATCCTTCGCTCGCGGCGTGATGCCTTCATCACCAACGTCATTGGATGTTTCTAAATCTTCATCTTTCACCGCTGGTATCGATGCGATGTCGTCCAGGGCGACTTCGGCCATCGCCGCGTCTTCGTCCGTCACGGGCTCTTCTTTGACGACCGATGTCCAACCACCGCCGAGCGCCACTGCGGTCGTTTCACGAGTGAATCCAAAATTTTGCAAGTTCTTTTGCGTCGACATGCTTGCAGCGTCGCGCTTCGTTCCGCGTCGTTCGTCTGAATTCTGCGTAGCGTGCAACATCGACTCGAAGCTTTCTCTTCCCGCGTAGTAGGGTGAAGGTGAAGCATCTTCGCTACCTCCGTCGTCGCCACCTTCGTCGTCATCACCGTTCATTCTGATGTCACCGCCTTCACCTGTTGCTACCGGAGCTTTGGCCGCCGGCGTCACGGCGTACGTGTACCGACTGGGCGCAAACAATTCGCCGAGCGCCTCGCGCGTGCGCGCCAATAACTCTTGCTCCAAGTGCAGCATAATCTTACGCTTGTCCGGCGTGACGTTGACATCGTACGAATCCAGTGGAAGCTGAAAATCGAGCACCACCATGGGCGCCTGTGCGGCGTTAAATGAGCGATACAACTCATTCACAACCTTTGCGATTTTTGGAACGTCCACCGGCCGACCGTTGACGTAATAAAACTGTCGGTCCGCCCCGGCGCGCCCGCACCCGGGTTCGGGCTTGGATATATACCCCACAATCTTACAACCCGTGCTACCGGCAAGCACCACGTCCACTTCGCGCATGCACGCCACCATTTTCGACCCAAACACGGTGACGATGTTCTCTCGCACCGACGCGTCCTCGCCCCCTCGCGTATGCAACACATTCGCCCGTCCGTACTTCCCACTTTGATGCGTACACAAAATCCTCACGTGTTTCGACATTAACGCATACGCCTGCACCACTAACAAAGCCTTACCGTACTCGCGCTTGACATTTCGCAAAAACTCCTTTCTCCGAACCGGCAACGGCGCGAACAACTCTCTCGCCGACACCGTCGTCCCAACGCTTCTCGGCACAGTCTCCGTGCTCACGATCGCTCCATCTCGGTCGTACTCAATCTTCGTCCCAGAATCATCCTCCGCCGTGCGCGTAGTCACGCTCACACCGCTTGAAATCCCACATAACGACGACAACGCCTCGCCTCGAAATCCAAACGTCCCCAACTGTTGCAAGTCTTCAAACGTCTCGAGCTTACTCGTCGCGTATTTCGTCGTCAACGCCGCGAAATTCTCCACCGAAACCCCTGTGCCGTTATCAGAGACCTCGACGACGTCCGCGCCGTGGTCTTTGAGGCGAATTTCCACGTTTGTCGCGCCCGCATCGAGGGCGTTTTCGATGAGCTCCTTGACGCAGGCGCTCAAGCTCACGACCACTTGACCGGCGCAAATGCGATGGATGGCGTCGTGCGGAATGCGTGCGATGGCGCGCGCGGGTGCGGGAGTGATGGGCGATGGGTGTGACATCGCGCGCGCGCGAAGGGGGCGTCGGCGCGCGTCGGTGTGCGGGTGAGCTCGCGTTTGCGATGTGAGAGATTTGAAACGTTTCGGGACGTCTGGGGTCGTCGATGTTGAAGTTCTATTCGCTAATGGTGTGATCGCGACGCGCGCGAGCGCGAATGAGAGCTACTTTCGACGTCTATTCGTCGCCATGTGGCGGCGCTCGTTGGGATTGCGGCGAATGTCGCCACCGCCGATTTCGTATACGGTTTTCTGGCTCGTCATGTGCTTTTCGCTCGCGTACGCGTCGTCGTTGTACTCGGCGGCGAAAACGTCGTCTCCGACTTGCTTCTTGGTTAACCGCACGCCCATGAGTTGATCTTCCCGTAAGATGACCTTTTTGGCTTGACGTCCACCCTTGGGTGCGGGTAACGTATATTTTGACCCGCGCAAGACAAACTTTTTACGCACGCCAAATTGCTCGACGCCGTCTCGCGTCACCGTGTGTTCTACCTTTTGTAACGTCTGATTTCCGCACTTGGGGCAGAACATTCGAGATAAATTGCGCGTGATTTCCTCGCACGCGTGACACCGCAGTACCCAGCGCCGGAGGTGCTCGATGCGCATGCCGTCGGGGGTGACGAGCTTCATGCCCATTTGTAAAATGACGTTTTGCATGGCGAAATCCGCCGTGACGGATGACACGCACGATTCGAGCTCAACCTCGCAATCGTCATCTTCGTCGTCGTCATCACCCGCGGTCGATGCTGCGTCGTCAATTTCCCCGCGCGACGTGAAAAAGTCTTCAGCACGCTTTGCTGCCTCCTCCAACTCGACAGAAATGTCTTCTCGGCCGCGATCCCGCGCCTCCGCCGCCAGTCGAGCGGCTTCCTCCTCGGCTTCCTTCTTGCGCGATTCACGTTTCTGTCTACGCACGCGCGTCGTGCGACTGACGGCAGATTCCCAAGCATCATCATCGCCAGCATCTTTCACTATGTGTTCCTGCGCGGCAAGAATTTCCTTCGCGGCGACTTCGCGCGCGAGCCGCTCGGCTTCGCGATTTTCTCGCGCCTCCTTTGCCGCCGCGGACTCGTCTTCGCCAACCGCTGATGCATCCTTAGAATCATCACTCACGCGCAAAGACGCCATAGACGCGCGAGCCAAACGTTCTGCTTCTTCATTCGCCGCATTCATGTCATCAAGCTCGGCCCAATCCGAGGCATTCGGCACGAAATCCCACCCCGGTTGCTTCTCGAATCGATTCGCTCGCTTGGCGTGCGTCCTCAACGCCGCCGGCTCCGTCCTTAAATGCTCCACACCATGATTCCTTTGCTCCAAATCATACGCCAGCGCAATAAGCTTAACATCTACACTCGATAACGCCGCAGCATCGCCCGTTTTCATCGCAAACGCCTTCACCGCCTGCACAGACGCCTCGCTCGGCGCGCACGTCGTCAGCGTCCCCAGCGCCCGAGCGAGCGCCTCTCGACCCTTCTTATCGCGAATCTCATCAATAACCTCGTCAATCGTCACGCACATCGCATCGAAATGTTCAAGCTTGAACCCTTTAATGATGGCGTTGGCGTCGATGACGGCTTTGCGCACGTCAGGGTCGCGGAGCTGCGCGCTTTTGGACGCCTCCGCCGCCGCCGCCTCGGCGCTCGCATCCACGGCTGGCGGCTCTGGGTCGTCGCGCACGATTTTGGACCACGGCGAGGGCGTGGATTGGGTCGACGATGACGACGCCATGGTGTGCGCGCGTGGTCGTGGCGTGTGCGATGCCGCGCGGTGGCGTGCGCGCGAATGAGGGTGGAGCTCGCGTCGAGGGCGGCGCCGCTGGCGACAAAGCGTAAGGTACGAGTGTGTATTACTTGTGTATGTTCTAAGAAATCAAACGCCGCCGTCGGCGGTGTGCCTTGCGACGTGTACTCATTCGCCGAGCTGGACGCCGGCTTGGATTTGCCCCCAACCAATCAAACGCCAGTGCTTTTCGACGCGACGGGACAGGGCGACTTTTTCACCCTCCTTGGTGCACACGGGCGAGGTGAGTTGAAGCTTGGCGAGATCACCCTTGACGGCGACGACTCGCGCACCGGTACACATCGATCCGATGTTTAACATGAGAACTTCACTCTTGGCGAGCTTGCTAACCTTGCCTTGACGCTCGGAACCTTGCGTGCGAACGCCGAGTAAACGACGAAGCAAGAAAAAGTTGACTTCGAGCTCGGTGAACACTTCGGGAAGCTTGCCTACTTCACCGAGCACTTGACCGACTAAACGATCAGCACGCGTGAGCGTGGGATCACACGTCGTACCAACGCCAATTAAACCACCCGGTACGGCGTATTGCAGCAAGTTTGACTCGGCAAACAACGACACGACGCGCGTCATGATGGGTTTGCATTGCATCTTGCCTTCGGCATCCTTGGTGACGATGCCCGGTCGCACTTCAACATTTTGTCCAACACGCAACACGCCTTGTAAGATGGATCCACCCGCAACACCACCTTGAATCTCTTCCACCTCTGCACCTGGTTTGTTCACGTCAAATGAACGAATGACAATCATGTTTGGCGGATCGATAAAGTTGCGCGTCGGCACCGGGATCTTTTTGCAAATGTACTCGCACACGACGTCGATGTTGTACTTGAGTTGTGCGGAAATCGGAATCACCGGCGCCCCATCTGCGATGGTGCCTTGAATAAATTTGCAAATCGTATCGTACTGGTTCGCCGCCGCGTTCTCTTGCACCAAATCAATCTTATTCTGTAAGATGATAATGTGTTTCAATCGCATAATTTCCACCGCCGCCAAGTGCTCGCTCGTTTGCGGCTGCGGGCACGACTCGTTCCCGGCAATCAACAACAACGCCCCATCCATCACCGCCGCCCCGTTCAACATCGTCGCCATTAAAATATCGTGACCCGGGCAATCTACAAACGATACATGTCTCACGAGCTGCATCTTTTTATCCTCAAACCCCTTGACTTCGCACGACGGCGCGTCCTCCTTTGTCGAGCTATACGCCCGATAGCAATCCGGTCTCGGGCACTTATCATCCTCACACTTGTAAATCTTCGCATTGGCGTACCCAAGCTTAATCGTAATGTTACGCTCGAGCTCATTCTTAAATCTCACGGTTTGTACGCCAGAAATCGCCTTCACCACGGTCGACTTCCCGTGCGCCACGTGCCCGATGGTGCCAATGTTAATCGTCGCCTGTCGCGAAATCACCTCTGGGCTCAACGGCGTAAGCGTCGTCACATCCAACGTCGCCAAGTCCTGCACGGACAATCCATCGTCACCGACAATATACACCATCGCGCACACCACGCGCGGCGCTCGACCGTCGACGGCGGCGTGTCAATGGATGGATGGATCGAGATGGAAAACCCTCTCAAGGAGCTCTGCGCGAACCCCTCGTGGCTCTTAAGCCTACGCCCTCGGCGAGACGCGCGTTCGATGCGCGCGTGCGACGGCGGCGAGTGCGCGCGCGCGCGTGTCTCGTCGCGCGTCTTCGCGTGCGTTGGGTCGACGACGGCGCGAGCGGCGGCGGCGAATAGGGCGACGCGAGCGCACAGGTTTCGAACTCGAGCTCTTGGAGTCCCCCCCCGTCGACCAATCGTGAACAGGACGCGTTAGGGTTTATGAGCCAAAGATGTTCACGTGCGAATGGCCACGGGCGACGGCATACATTCGCGCGCGCCGCGGTCGACGGCGGCGTTGAACGACGCGCGGCGGTGCGGTGCGGCGGTCATGAAGCGCTCTCGCCGCGGCGATGGCGGCGAAAGCGCCGCGCGCGACGACGGCGCTGGTGATGACGCCGACGCCGCTCGCGATGGATTGGTTGGCGCTGGAACAGAGGATGGGACGACGAGAGAATTCGCGCGCGCCATCGCGGCGGCTCGCGCGCAATCCGTGGCGCGTCGTCATTCAACGTGGCTCGATCGCGGAGGCGACGTCGAACACGGGCCCGGTGGGCGACGGGTTGAGATTAACTTTCCAGGGAGCAAGGAGGAGTACGAAGAGTTGTTGCTGGCGAGCGGCGCGAACGCGACGTTGACGAAGGATGGCGTCGGGAAAAAGTTGAGAAAGCATGCGGATGGTGATGGTGAGGATGATGATGCGGCGTGGGATGTTGCTGCGGTGATTGTGCCGGAGGATGTGCGCGGGGATGGGTCGGCGGGGCGCGGGGACGGGGACGAGGACGCCGAGGCGAGCGGACGCTCGGGCGGAGGGAAATGGGTGCAATCGTACGACGCCGAGAGCGATGATTACTATTACTTTCACGCAGAGACGCACGAGACGATGTGGGAGCGTCCGGTTGGGGTGGATATTATCTTGGATGAAACCGCGGTGGCAAAAATTGCCAAGGACAAGGCGGAGGAGGAGGCGAGACTCAAAGCGGCGCGAGAACGGTCCTTCGCCGAGGCGAGAACGGATGCAGATGTCACCGAGGATGCGTTACAGGCGTTGAAAACGCACACGTCGGTGGATGTGGCAAATGTGAAACTCCCGGGCGCAAAGTCGTGGTACTACGAAGACGATTCGGGGCAATGGCAAGGGCCGTTTACGGCGGCGCAACTCATGGCGTGGCGCTCGATGCTGCCCATGGAGCTTCGCTTATTCGAGCACGACGACGAAGAAGCGGAGTGCACGCTCGCGGGTGTGCTCGGTGATGCGCCGTTAGTGGCGCAGTGTGCGGCGCTCGGAGTGGTGCTTCCGCCGCGAGCGACGGCTGCGCACGCCCAGCAAGCGCTTCGCGAAGCGCGCTCGGGCGGCGTCGTTCCCGAGTACGAAGTCGACGGCGACGTAGACAGCGCCGAAGCCGCCGAAGCTCCCAAGAGCGAGTGGGAGCGGGCCGTTTTAGATGGTTTACCACCTGAACAAGCCATCATGCGCGGTGCTGACCCGGCAGAAATAGCGCGGCAGGTTATCGAACAACGCGTCGCCGCTCAAGAGGCGTCGTACGGCGCCTCGGGCGTGTACAATAAATTCTTGCACAAAATCACCGACGCGTCAACGATCGCCAAGCCGACGTCGGTGTATGAAAACATCGGCCTTGACCGCTACGTCGACACGCGCACGCTCGACGATGCGCTGCATGCGATGAAGAATCGCAAGGTGGTGAAATTGACCAAGAAGCAAATTGAAATTCTCAGGCGACGAAAAGCGCAAATCAAGGATCGCATCAACAACGAGTGGTTACGCAAGGATGATTAATGATTAATTCATGCGATCGCGCTCCTTGTGTATTACATTTGCATATAGTGTATAGGTAGTAGAATATAGCGAATGGATCATCCATGATTTCTTGTGAATGTGACGATCAAAGCGGCGTAGCGAAAACGCAGAAAATACAGAAAATACCAACGACGGATTAGATGTTACTCAAACCCGTGGCTTTGCGAAACTCATCATTGTACGCCGAATAATTCGGGTCGGCATAGCGCTTCGCAATCTCATCGGCTTTCCATTGCGCCTTGTTCGCGTCGCGGTACTTCCAAGCCGCGGCTAACGAGCTGCCGAGGACGGAGTGTACCGTGGCGGAAATCGCGCACGGCACGGCGACGAGTGGGTCGGCAAAGTGTGCTGACGCAAGCACGACGCCCAAAGCGCTGTTTTGCATACCAACTTCGATGCTCATCGTTCTGGACGTTTTCGTGCTGAATCCCGCAGCGCGCGAGAGGAAGAATCCGAGCGCGAACCCGAGCGTGTGGAGCAACGCCACAGAGCCGAGGAGCGTCGGTCCGGCGGCGAGAATCTGCGTCGACGTGCGGCCGATAATGGAAGAGCAGATTGCTGCAACAGTAATCACAGCCACAGCGGGCGCAAAGGGTTCGACGTACGTTTCGCTGAAATCGCGCGCAAAGTGCTTCAACGCCACGCCGGCGATGATTGGCAACAGCACGACTTTGCACGTGCTCAAGAATAAACCAACGCCGTCGACGCCAATCACCGTCCCGGCCAATTGTTTGGTGAGCGTCGGCGTCATCACAGTCGCCATGAGCGTACTCACCGTGGTCAACACAACACTTAAAGGCACGCTCGCGCCAGCCAAAAATGTCACTACGTTGGACGCCGTGCCGCCCGGGCAGCACCCGACCAAAATCAACCCCGCCGCGAGCGACGCCGCGTCGCCCAAAAACGTCCGCGCAATCAAAAACGCAAGCGTCGGCATCACCGTGTACTGCAACGCAACACCCATGCCAATCTTCCACGGCGCAGCCAAAATCTTGACGAAATCCGCCTTTTCCAACGTGATGCCCATCCCGAGCATCGTCGACGCCAGCGCGTACGTCACCGCGTCGCCCTTGAACCAGCTCACCGTACTCGGGCTCGTCATCCCGAGCACCGCCCCGGCGAACACGAGCAATGGAAAATATCCCGTCACGAGCGCACACGCGCGTATCGCGCGATCGCGAATCGTCAACGACTGACCGTCGTCGACGAAGAACGAGGTCTCCCGGCCATCCTCGTGCGTGGACCGCGCGACACCCACCGCACCGCGCGACGACGCGACCGACGCGAACGCCAACGCCGGCATCATCGACGATGCGTGCGCGCGCGCCGCGCACGCGCGAGACGGCGCCATCGACGCGCGCACGCGCACCGCGCGCGCGAATTCATGCGATCGATGGTGAGGGTAATTCATGTTCACATCCGTGACGCGTCTCGCGCGCGTCGTCTCGCGCGTCGCGTCGCGCGCGCGCGCGGCGAACGACGACGATGCGGACGTCAGCACCGACATCGCGTGCGGCGGCGGCGGCGGTGACCGGCTGGGCGACCGCGCGAGTCGTTGTGTGACGATGGTGCCGCGCCACGTGTCACGCGTCACATCGCGACGACGACGGCGATAGGGACGACGACGACGACGACGACGACGCATCGATGGATGAGACGGACGAGGAGGTGGCGCGCAGGCTGCAGCGCGAGGAAGACGACGCGGCGCGCGCGCTCGGGAGGACGCGTGAGGCGATACGGCAAGAACATGCGGATGCGGAATACGCGAGACAGTTAGATGCAGAAGAGCGCCGGCTCGCGTTCGGTGACGGCGACGACGAGGGCGACGAGGGCGACGACGACGAGGGCGCGCCGTGGCGGCGTCCGGTGTCGAGCGCGCCGGCGCCGGGGCGCTTGGGTCGTGAGTTGGGTGGCGCGTTCGCGCCGTTGTTGAGCGAGGCGATGCGACGGTTGGAACGCGCTGCGACGGAGGGTCTGCGCGAAGCGAATCGCGTGGCGTCGGCGTCGGCGCGCGCGTCGTCGCGAGGTGGGGTTGAATTCACCATCGGGCGCAACGGAGAGACGACGACGCTGGATTTGAACGACGCGTTTGAAGGTATAAATCAACTGATGGACTCGTTCGTTTCCGAGGGCGGGCGGACGACGATTTTGGACCTTCTCAACTTCTTGAGGCAGTCTGGGTTGTCCACGTCGGCGCCGGAACAAGGCGTATCGGAGAGTGCGCGACGCGCGATGACGGTGCGGCCGTATGCGCGCGCCGACGGAGAGACGGAGAACGCGTATTGCAGCGTGTGTCTTTCGCAGCTCGAAAACGGCGAAGAGGCAAAATATCTACAGTGCAAGCACGTGTACCATCCAGAGTGCATCGACAGGTGGTTGGAGAGGTCGAAATTGTGTCCGGTGTGCAAGCGCGACGTCACATCGTGTGGTAGTCATTAGACCATGATAGATAGATATAGTCACAATTCGCGCGCGATGCGTCCGCCACAACGTCGTCGCGCCACAATGTTGCACGCGCCGTCGTATGCGTGACATATGTGTGACAACGCATGGCATGCGCAGATTTGGGGCGAGTGTGACGCGTGCTTGGACGTGATTTGTGACGCGTGCTGTATCGACAACACGCTGTTGTACTGCGCGGCTTGTGAGCGTTCTCGATGTTCATCGTGCGTCGCCGCGGAGTACTGGTACGCGTGCTCGACGTGCGACACGACATCGTGTCAACTCTGCGTAGATAAGCAGTACTTAGATTGGTTTTGGTGCACGGCGTGCGCGAAAGAGGCGTGTCAGGCGTGTACAAAGGGTTGGAACGCTTGCTCCATGTGCCTAACCGTCGTTTGCTCGGAGTGCGCTCCGAGGGTCATGGTAGTCTGTCGTGAGTGCCGCGCGCGCGTGTGTGCTGCCTGTCGATCCGCACACGTACATTCAAAGCATATAGCCGCTGCCGTTGCTGCGAACGCAACTGCGTGATGAATACGAACACATCTTGTAATGAAATGATAGAAATGAGGCGTCCGTCTGTTCGTGAAAGCATTCTAGTTTGACCTCGACATATTGATACATTGGACACTACAAATACGCGTCGGCTAATTTCGTCGTGATCAAGCAGTCATCCAACTCGGGATGTGCTTCCGCTGTCTAACAACGGGCGCGTTTTCATTGTTCTTGAGTTGCATCGCGTCTATTTCTTCTTCTTCAGTGGTTTCGTCTCCGTCTCCGTCGACGGCGTCTTCGACGTCTTCATCATTGACATCGTCTTCGTTCTCAACTGCGTTTTCCACAGTCTTGTGTTTCTTCGTCGTGATTGTTTCCCAAATGCTCGCCGCGCGTGCGTTCCATGCTTCGAGCTTCTTTTGCTCCATTTCCTTCCACGATAACTTTTTCGGAGTCTCAAACGTGACGCCGTTTTGCGCGGCGACGAGTTGTGTTTTGCGCTTCACTGGTACGTCAGACTTGACTATTTTCACCTCGTCCACATTGACGCGAACTTTCAAAATTCGATCTACGACATCGCCGTCGACGGGTGCGTCTGCGATGCGATCGCTATTGGAGCGTTCAAACGCCGCCATCGCGCGCGCGGCGTCAGACACCTCGCCAGTGCAATACTGCGCAAAGTGTTCCGCCGGATCACGAGAATCTTCGTCTTCGGCACACACGCGCGTGTTGCCAACCACGATGCCAGGTTGCACTGCGCGTACGAACGCTTCGAGCTCGCCGTACGGGGCGTGAAGCGAGTACGCGACTGAAAGTATGCACCCCTCTGGATCGTCATCCGCGACGTCCACATCAATCCCTCGCACCGTACTCGGTGGATTTAGCCCGTTCTCGCCCTGCCCAGTGGTCATGGAATCATCCTTGCCACGCACCGCGCTCCACCCCGTGGGCAAAATCGCCACGGGCGCCTGCACGTCTGCATACTTGAGCCCTTGAGCGAGCGAGCGCAACGCCTTTGGCCGCACGTGCTGTTTCGGCACGCAACGCACATTCGTGCGCTCATGTTGGGGCAATCGTTCGTTCACCGCGCGCTTGATCAATAATTCGTACTCACACGCGCTCGTGCCTTTCAAGCAACTCGCAAAATTCGATGCCAAAATCCGTTCGTTTGGAATTTCCACCGCCTCCCCGATGGCGCCCGCAATCGCGCACATCAAATCTTCCTTCCCCAGCGAATCTATCCCAAGCAAAATTGGCCGGTCGCGATACTTTTCTACCAACGCCACGCACTCCGCCGTCGCCTCCTCGCGCCCTTTGAACGCACATTTCGGATTCGCGTACGTATTATCAATCATCAACACGTCGATCGGCGCGCGCGTCACGCACTCGGGCAACGCCTCTCGCGCGCAAAAATCTTCCCGCCTAAAATCCCCCGTATGCAACACGCGCCCGCACGCACCCTCAATCAAAAACATCGCGCTCCCCGGGCAATGTCCCGCATCAATCACCGTCACCGTTATCGTCGTCGACGGTGTCAAACGAATCGCGTGCGTTTCCCCGCACTCCAACGCCGTCACGTACCTCGACAACGTCGGCATGCGCGCCACGAGCAGCTCCCGCGTAATCTTCGTCGCATAAATCTTCCCCCCAACCGTGCCAGGACGCCACCCGCGTCGCCCCAACCCCACCACGTGATCCGCGTGCGCGTGCGTGCAAAAGTGCGCCTTCACATCGGACGACGGTTGCCAATAGTCGATCGCGATCGATGCGTCCGCGCCGACGCGGATCGTGCGCGCGCGCAAGCCCGCGGTGGCCATCGCGGGCTTGTTCGCGGTAAGGCCTATCGATGCGTCGCGCGCGACGACGCGTGCGCGGCGATGGCGCGGCGCGATGTGGCGTAATAAAAAAAAGGCGTTTAAAACGTTGACTGCGACTGCGACGCGCGTCAGATTGCGACGCCGACGACGCCGACGACGAGAGATCGCGAAACCTCGCGCGCGCACGGACGGACGGTGGACGACGCGCGATGGATCTCGACGCCGCGTTCGACGACGATCAAACCGCGGCGCTGGCGGAGCTCGAGAGCGCATCGATCGATGACGTGCTCGCGCGCTCGCGCATGATTGAGCACGAGCTTCGCGTGCTTCGTGACGAGAGTAATAGGTTGAATTTAGAAGTGCAGTCGGAGAACGAACGCGTGAAGGAGAACAAGGAGAAGATTAAGCTGAATAAGCAGTTGCCGTATTTGGTTGGGCACGTGGTGGAGATGTTGGATTTGCAGGCGGAGGAGGAGGAGTTGGAGGACGCGGCGACGGCGGATGTAGACGCGCAAAGGAGTGGGAAAGCGGCGGTGTTGAAGACGACGACGAGGCAGACTATTTTCTTACCCGTGGTTGGTTTGGTGGATGCCGAGGAGTTGAAGCCTGGGGATTTGGTTGGCGTGAATAAAGATTCGTACTTGATCTTGGACACGTTGCCCGCCGAGTACGATTCGCGCGTCAAGGCGATGGAGGTGGACGAGAAGCCGACGGACGATTACACTGATATTGGGGGATTAGAGAAGCAGATTCGTGAGATGCGCGAGGCGATCGTGCTGCCGATGACGCACGCGGCAAAGTTTCAAAAACTTGGGATTCGACCGCCAAAGGGCGTGCTGTTGTACGGACCGCCAGGGACGGGAAAGACGCTCATCGCGCGCGCGTGCGCAGCGCAAACGAACGCGGCGTACTTGAAGCTCGCGGGCCCGCTTTTAGTGCAGATGTTCATCGGTGACGGGGCGAAATTGGTTCGCGATGCGTTCGCGCTTGCCAAAGAAAAGTCACCCGCCATCATTTTCATTGATGAAATTGACGCCATCGGCACCAAGCGCTTTGATTCCGACACCAACGGTGATCGCGAAGTGCAGCGTACGATGTTAGAACTCTTAAACCAACTCGATGGTTTTTCGAGCGACGACCGTATCAAAATCATCGCCGCAACGAACCGCGCGGATATCCTCGACCCGGCGCTCATGCGCTCTGGACGCTTGGACCGTAAAATCGAGTTTCCGCATCCAAACGAAGACGCGCGCGCGCAAATCATGAAGATCCACTCGCGCAAGATGACCGTCAATGGTGAAGTAAACTTTGAAGAACTCGCGCGTGGCACTGAAGATTTCAATGGCGCCCAGCTCAAAGCCGTGTGCGTCGAAGCCGGCATGCTCGCGCTCAGAAGAGACGGCGTCGAAGTCACGCACGAAGATTTCAACGAGGGCATCGTCGCCGTCCAGGCCAAGAAGAAAACTGATTTGTTCTACTACGCCTAACGTGCGTTTCTTAGTTTCCGTTTCGCGCGCATCATCGCGCGTCGCGCGTCCGCGTACACATTGTTATCATCAAAACAAAACAAAAACACGACGTCGCGCTCCGCCGAATGCCTCGGCGCATACCCCAGTACCCCAACCAATCAATCTCCCGCACTTGCCGCCGCGTTCACGCGCGTCAAGCCGCATCGAACGCCGCACGCGCGTCGCACACGACACACACGATGACACGCAAGCCGCGCTGGGAGGATTTCGACGACGACGAGGGCGCACCGGCGCGCGCCGTCGCCGCCACCACCGCGAAACTGGGTGATCTCGCCACCGCCACCGTCGCGGGCTCGGCGCCGCACGACGCGCACGCGTCCTCGCTTCCCGCGAACACGCGAAGTGGACCGGATGAAGAGGGCGTGATCACCGTGGTGGAGTATCGCGTGAACGACGCGGGCGTGCGGACGAAGACGACGAAGAAGTTTAAAGAACACGAGGTGGTGAAAAAGGTAACCCCAGAAATGCTCGAACGGAAGCAGTGGGCAAAGTTTGGCGATGCGAAGAGGTATAAGCCTGGAGATGAGAGTATGACGGCGGTATCGTTGGAGGAGATATTCCTTGAGAAGGTGCGGACGCAGCCCAAGTCGGAGGTGGAGAAGGCGGGCGATCCGTTGGCGGCGATGGCGAGCGCGCAGACGTCGTTGTTGGTGTGCAGAACGTGCGGGAAGAAGGGCGATCACTGGACGTCGAAGTGTCCGTACAAGGATTTAGCGAACGATGGGGCGAAACCGCCGGACGAGGACGGTACCGGGCCGAGAAGAACTGTTGGGGGATATGTGCCGCCATCCATGCGGGACGGCGCTTCTGGGGCTGGGGCTTCGATGATGGATCGTCGCCGGGACGAAAACTCGATTCGCGTGTCGAACTTGTCGGAAGATACTCGCGAACAAGATTTACAAGAGTTGTTCCGTCCTTTCGGTCCGGTGACACGTATTTACGTGGCGTTCAACCGCGAGACTGGGGAATCAAGAGGGTTCGCGTTCGTAAACATGGTGAACAGAGACGACGGAGAGCGCGCCATCGCCAAGCTCAACGGCTACGGTTACGACAACTTGATTCTTCACGTAGAGTGGGCCCAGCCACGAGAACAGCGCCCGTGATGATAATCACGATGAAGACGTAGTACCGAGACTTGATTTGCTTTTAATACGTATACATTTGACATTGACAAAAACCGTCGGACTAATTATATTATGCGTAATTTTTTACTCGCGCTTGTCTTTTGAAGCGTTCGCGACGTCGTTGACGAACTCGTGAACACTAAACTTAGCAAATAAGATGTACCCCAACGCCAAACCTGCGATGACGCCGAGAGAGAATGGCTTATCGCGGCGAGCCGAACGGCCAATCGTAGCAGCCTCCATAGCGGCGCACGATTGCGAGCACGAAATCGGACCAGGTGGCTGGAAATTCGGGCAGGCGCTTCCAGTCTTGTCAGACTTACCGCCGCCCGCGCCTAAAATGGCGCTCGCCGAGCACGCGTCGCGTAAAGTCTTTAAAGGTTCGGCGCCGAGCGCGCGTTGAAGCTCCTGCGACGAACTGTGCGCAAACTTAGCGAGTTCAGCCGTGGTTAATACGTTTGCCATATTCTTCGCCACGTCCGGGGTCACGCCCACGATGGCTACCGCGGCGATGGTTTGATCAAGTGCGGGTACGATGCTTTCCACACGTGATTCAACATTGATGATGGCTTCACGCAACTGTCGAAGCCTCGGTCCGTGCGCTTCGCAACGCTCGAGAGATTGTAAATACATCTTTTGTGCCGCGGTGAGTTGCGTGGTGCACTGTGCTCGAAGCTTTTCCATCATCTCCAATTGCTTGGCTTCATGTTTTTGACGTTTTCGCGAAATCTTTGACGCTTCAGATGCCATTTTTTTGCGCTTTTCGAGCACTTCCTTATCCGCGGCTTTCATCTTCTTGCTTCCAGCAGACTTTTCGTTGTCTTCGGTGCACCACTCGCGGCATGGAATGCCTTGAGACTCTGAACGCGCGCAACGCTCTGATTCGAGAAGACTAATCATGAAATCCAAGTGCGATAAAACCTTTTCACACGTTTCGAAATACTTTCCCGGTAACACCAAATCTTTCAAAGCTTGCGCGCGAGAGGCAGCCGTCTTGGAGTTGACAAGCTTGTCAACCGCGGCTTTGTTACAATAACCACCGTTTGATTGAGTCTGCATGAGACGCACGCGCGTTTCACGCAACGAAGATATCAACATGTCATCGTTTGTGGGCTTGTCTCCAAACGCTTCGCTTCGGCACCCCAAAATCGTCTTTGTCTTTTCCTTCTCACCAATCTTCACGCCAAATTTTTTAGAGTACGCCTCCTCGCTCGCCTTGAGCTCCATATCGGCGTTTTGACGATCTTGTTTGATTTCCAATGCCTTGGCTTCGCACATCTCCTTTTGAACCTCCCACGCGTCGTGCAATTTCTCAGCAACTTCGCATTCGCTCATCATCTCTGCCTGCTTACTCGCGTGCTCAAAGCGTTGCTCGACAACATTTCCGCACAACTTATTCATACGTAAATCACACAATGACGCAAGCGCGTGATCATACGACGGCTCTCTCGACGCACTCGATCGCTTGCCGAACAAAGGCACGACGCGCGCTTCCCTCGGGAACATCGCGTCTCCCCAGTTCACCGCTTTGGACACCGCCGCGAACGCATTCGTCCGCAACGCGCACAAAAACTTCCGACCCGTACCGAGCGCATCGCACTGTCGCGCCGCATCTCTCGCCGACGCTTCCTCCTCAATCACCACGTAGCGCAACTTTTCGCAAATCGCCAACGGCGCGAGCGGACACGGCCCAACCGGAAGCGCTCTCACCCGCCGCGCATACGCCATACCGCTCTCGTACGCCCCACCATCCGATGACGAATCACCACCAGACCCCACCGCGCTCGGGCTCGATGAAAACAACCCCGCGTCGACGCCGCGCGCGACGACGAACGCCAGCAACACCATCGTCACCGTAATCGCCTTTGAAACCGACACTCGCGTCATCGCCGTCGCCTCGATCGCGCCGCGACGCGCGCGCGAACGCGCGCGCGCGAACGAACACACACGCATGGCTCGCCTGGCGCACGAACGCGCGAGACAACCCGCGCGGTCGTCGCAAAATGCGGACGATTGCGATCGACCGCGCGCACCAGCGCCAATGGTTCACACATTCAAAACGGACACACGCCGCCCAGCTCTCGCGCTTATCCGCGTCGCCACGCCTCGCGCGCGCGTCCGCGGCGGCTCTCGCGCGTCGCGGCGACGACGCGTGCGCACATCTCTCGCTGCGTCGCGTCGCGCGCGCGATTCCGTGCCTCGACGCGCGCCTCGAGCGCGAATGATTCGCATCCACGCGTTTGCCCCAGCGCCGCGCCATCGCCATTCGTCGACGCCGCGCTCTGCGCCCGCATTCATCGACGCGCGCGCGGTCTCGCGAGATGATGGCGTTTGCGGCACCGTCCACGCGTCGCGCGCCCGCGCGCGGCGGGCGCGCGAGCGACGGCGCGGCGACCAAGGCACGCGTGCGCCGCGCCGCGGTGCTGCGACCGCGTGCGGCGGCGGCGCCGTCGTCGGCGACGCGCGGTGACGGCACGCGCGCCGCCGCGGTGACGCGCGAGCAGTGCGTGGAATTTATTCGCAGCGGATGCAAGCCGAAATCGGCGTTCAGGTGCGCGCGCGACGGGCGAAGCGACGCGAATGCGACGGGAGGAAAACGCGTTAAGGCGGCGACCCTGATGACGTTGCTTTTGTATTTGGGTCGCCGCGCGTCGTCGACGCGGCGATGCGCGCGTTGAGTGACGTCGATGAGGCGCGCGCGTGAGGTGTTTGCATCGCGCGTGATGAATGCGTGTACTGACGACGCGAATCGGATGTTTAATCGACGACGTAGGATTGGCACGGAGCACGAAAAGTTTGGGTTCGACGCGGAGACCAAGCGACGCATGGATTACGACGTGGTGAATCATATTTTGACTGGTTTGGTCGACCGACACGGGTGGAAGCCAATCATGGAAAAGGAGAACATTATTGGGTGCACGGCGAGTAAGCAGAGCGTGACGCTTGAGCCTGGTGGACAGTTTGAGTTGAGCGGGGCGCCTTTGGAGACGTTGCACGAGACGAGAGACGAGGTCAAGTGGCACTTGGAAACCACCTCGGCGTTGGCGCTGGAGAAGAATCATAAATTCTTAGGTCTTGGTTTTGACCCAAAGTGGGCGGTGAACGACGTGCCGATGATGCCAAAGGGACGGTATAAGATTATGCGCGCGTACATGCCGAAGAAGGGCACGCGAGGTTTGGATATGATGTTTCGCACGTGCACCATTCAAGTCAATCTCGATTTCGAAAGCGAGATTGACATGATTCGCAAGTTTAGAACGTCATTGGCGCTTCAACCTCTCGCAACAGCGTTGTTTGCCAACTCTGCGTTCGTCGATGGCGTGGATACGGGATATCAATCCATGCGCTCAGACGTGTGGCGGGACACCGATAACGACCGCACCGGGACGCTCGCGTGGGTGTTTGAAGACGACTTTGGATTTGAAAAGTACGCTGATTACGTCATGAACGTACCCATGTACTTTGTATATCGCAATGGCACGTACGTGGACGTCTCTGGCGAATCTTGGCACGACTTTATGGCGGGAAAGTTGCCGCAACTTCCGGGAGACAAGCCGACGATGGACGACTGGGAACAGCATCTCACGACGGTGTTCCCAGAAGTACGATTGAAAAAGTACATGGAGATGCGCGGCGCTGACGGTGGGTCTTATGAAGCCATCCTCGCGTTGCCTGCGTTTTGGGTTGGGTTGTTGTACTCTGATACCGCGCTCACGGCGGCAGAAAAGTTGGTGAGCGACTGGACGCAAGCGGAGCGCGACGCCCTTCGCGTCGGCGTCACCAAGGATGGTTTGTCCGCTAAATTCAGAGACGGCACCGCGTTAGACATCGCCAAGCAAATCGTAGATCTTTCCGTCGTTGGATTGAAAGAGCGCGGGCTCGGGGAGGAGGTTTACGTGAATTATTTACTTAACATTGTGCGAGACGGCAAGAGCGAAGCCAAGCGCGTGTCAGAGCTCAACGCCACGCAGTGGAAGGGTGACCTCGATAAATTATACGAGTACGCCACCATTCCCGCAGTTCTACCGGAAATCAAGTAGTGATTTCTCTCACGCACGAAATCATGTCTGTCTGTAGCATGCCGCTTAAAGCGCTATCTTGTAAATTACAATTCTTTCCGTCATCGCACAGTTGTCAAATCGACGGCAGCGCCGGAGTGTCCGGTCGCTTTGCGCGCACGGCTGCGGACACAGCTCGAAAGTGCTCTGAGTCAGCATCGCCGAGCATTTCGAATAAAATCGACTCAGTCGTCGCTAAATACGCCCCAGCGCTCTCCATGCGACGCAAAGCCACGGCGCGGTCCTCCGGGCGAATGCTGCTGACCGCGTCGACGCACACGTGGACGCGACAACCGGACTGTAACAAATCCAACACCGTCTGCAACACGCACACGTGTGCTTCAATGCCCGTCACGACGGCGACGCAATCGTCGTCATGTGGAAATATAGACCGAAACTCCTCATCGATCATGCTAAAACGTGTTTTTGCTTTTGTGTGGGTGAATCCTTCTTCGTTGAACTCCTTCAGAGCGTCCCGTAATGGCTCCACAGTCCCTCCAAGCTTCTCTGGCACCTGCTCGGTTACATATATAGAACGATTGCCACTATCTTTCATGGCTTGCACGCCTCGAATCAACACCGTCTGCGCGTGCACGACTTGGTCGAAACCAGTGATGGCTTTGGCAAACTTTTCTTGCATGTCGCAGATGAACAGCACGACGCGGTCGTCCTTGGTGATTCTAGAACGCATCACGTCGTCGGGCGTCGGCATTGCGCGGTGATGTAACGATGTGTACAAGCGGCGAGCGGCTGGTTGCACGCGAGTGACGATGCGCGACGCGAGCCTGTGCATCGAGGTGTGCGGAGCTGTTCGCTTTAATGAACCATCAAGAGGAACTTTGCTTTTGTTACTTTATTCGTGTTTTGAAAATTACGTATAGATGTCTAATACGCTAGAAGATAAGTCGGTGGTACAGGTGTAAAATTACCCGCGACATGAACCGGATCGATGAAGGCGAACGCCGAGCGCGGCGGCGCAGAGTCGAGAATAAACGCGCGACTCGGCGCCGCCGGCTGGCGTTCACTGAATTCCATAACCCACGAGAGGATTATTAAATGAGCAACTTTTCGATGCTATCCTTCAAATTTTGGATTTGCTGCTTCAACTGCGAACCTTCATTCGTTGTCACAGAGCAAGAAATAACCGGTCGGCTCACGCCGCACGCGCGTCCGAGCGCTTGCTTTGACGGCACGAAGACGTACGGAACGTTCTTGTCTTCAGCCAACAAAGGCAAGTGCAACAAGATCTCAAGCGGCTCAGTATCCGCCGCGAGCACGACAAACTCAGAAATACCACGGTTCAGCGTCTTCGTCGCTTCGTTCGCGCCCTTCTTCAACTGCTTGTAGTTGCTCGCTTGTTGCACGATGTCCAAAATAGTGATCGTCAATTGCGCATCCGCGAGCGGGTACGCCTTCGGGTTCACGTCAGCCATGATAGTATGCGCGCGTTAAAGATGAATATCTGTGCGTGCACGAACACGAACGAACGCCACGTCAGTCACCGCGCGAGGAACGCGACGCGAGCGTCGAGTGGATTGTTGCCCTAGAATTACGCCACGCGCGCCGCCGAAAGACGCGCGCCTACGCGTCGCCGAGCGCGCGAACGCGCGCGAACGATCGACGAAGACGCGCACACGAACCGTACCTGGGTCTGCGGTCGATGTAAGCAGCTTCACCGCTCGATGTCGCACGCGTACGACGGACGAACTCGGCCGAAAGTGACGCCGCCGCCGCCGCCGCGCCTCGCCGTCAGGTGCCCGTTTTCATACTGTGGACGTTTTTACGGTATCAAATCCACGTTTGTGTGGTGCTCGCGCGCCATCGACGACGCGTGCGCCGCACTGCGCCGCGCGCGATGTCCACCGCGCGCGCGCTCGGCGCGCGCCAACGCGTCGAACGCGCGTCGTCGCACCGCGGCGCGTCGCTCGCGTCGCGTCGCGGGCGCGCGAGCGGCGTCAGGGCGCGGCAACGACCGCGCGGACGAGGCGATGGGCCACACCGTGGGCGCGCTTTTCAGTGTTTGGGTGTTTGGGCGTCATCGACGTCGATGCAGGGCGACCGGGACACGATTGCGGGCATAGCGACGCCCGTCGTGGCGTCGAGCGGCGGGATCGCCATCGTGCGGTTGAGTGGGGAGGATGCGGTGGCGATTGCTGGGCGCGTGTTCGCCGTCGGGCGAGGCGGCGGCGGGCGAGAGAACTTTCAGTTTGAGAGTCATCGCGCGACGTATGGGGTGGTGTATGAGCGCGATACTGACGCTGGTAACGCGTCTGGGCGGAAAATTATCGATGAAGTCATTGCGTTGGCGTTTTTGGCGCCGAGAAGCTACACGGCGGAGGATGTCGTGGAGCTTCACTGTCACGGCGGCGCCGTGTGCGTGCAGCGCGTATTGCGTCGATGTCTTGACGAAGGCGCGCGATTGGCGAGAAATGGTGAGTTTACGCTGCGCGCGTTTCTCAACGGTCGCTTAGATTTGGCGCAAGCTGAAGCAGTGCACGCATTAGTGAGCGCGAAGACGACGGCGGCGGCGGATAGCGCGTTGGCAACTATGCGAGGTGGATTGACGACGCCCGTGAGTCAAGCGCGCACGTTGTGCGTAGACTTACTCGCTGAACTTGAAGCGCGATTGGATTTTGATGACGAAATGGTGCCACTGGACGTCGACGCCATAGCCGCAAAAGCGGCTGCTGCGGGTGAGACGGTAAAAGACGTATTGCAAACGGCTCGTCGTGGAGCTCTACTCGAAACTGGTGTCACGGTCGCCATCGTCGGGCGACCAAATGTTGGCAAATCTAGGTTGCTCAATGCGTTGACACGAAGTGAAAGGTCGATTGTGACATCACGTGAGGGTACAACGAGAGACGTCGTAGAGGCTTCGGTGAACATCGGAGGCTTGCCGGCGACTTTGCTCGATACCGCTGGTATTCGATCTGAAACCGACGACGAGGTCGAGCAAATCGGCGTTGAGCGTTCTCGCGCAGCTGCGGCGGGTGCAGATGTAGTCGTACTTGTCGTCGATGCAGAGCGTGGATGGACGACTGAAGACTATGCGATTTGGGAAAGCGAAATCTCAAATAACGCTCGAGCGAGTGGCTCTGCATTGCTCGTCATTAACAAAACCGACGTCGCCGACGCGGCTAATGCGACGCCACCCGACGAGGTCATTTCCACGTTTAGCGCTGTCGTGCACGTTAGTGCGGCGACTGGAGACAACCTGAGTTCGTTGGAATCTGCGGTGGTCAACACGGTGAGCGGTGGCGCCGTCGACGCTGAAGGTGGGGCGTGGGCCGCAAACCAACGTCAGGCTGAGGCTTTGCAAGTCGCCGCAGACTCTTTAGACCGACTGAAGGGTACTATAGCTGCAGACATGCCCCTAGACTTTTGGACCATTGATTTACGCGAAGCCGCGTTTGCGCTCGGTACAGTGACTGGTGAAGACACAACCGAGGATATTTTAGACACTATTTTCGAGCGCTTCTGCATAGGAAAGTAGGCGATAATTTTATGTAAATACATGTGTACATCAGACATTATGCTAGTGGCAGTGAACAACGGCTACTTCTCGTCGGGTTGCGATCGTACTCGTAACGAAGCCCACTGTAAGTGTAACTGCTTCTGCAGCTCTGGTACTATGTCCACGCCCGTTTGAATCGCGCGTAGGATCACCCCGACGTTAGTTTTCTCATCTTTGCGCAATTCATCAATATCGTCCCCATAAGCCTCGATGAATGCATCGCGATACACTTGGGCGAACTCTGTTTCATCAACCGCCGCGGTTTCAGTCGCCGCGGAGGTGTCCGTGTTCTCAACCGTGTCCATCGCAGCTTGTGCGCGTCCACACACAACGTTGTTGTGCTTAACGATAGAATCCCACATTCGACACTGGAAATTCTCTGGATCTAAATTATTCACCAACGGATTCGTCGATTCTCGAGGCTTCAAGTCGTCTACTAACGACACGCTCGTGTCCAACAAATTATCCCTGGCACCCATGAGTGACAGATTCTTACGCAAAATCTTCTTAATCACCGCCCCAACTTGCAGTCCAATTTCTTTACACGCCTTCTCCATCGCAGACTCGTGCCCACTCTCCACGAGCTCTGCTCGGGCCTCGCGTGTCAGACACTCAACGTTTCCGTGTCGCTCTAAAGCCGCTCGCAACGTCTCCCTCGCGCGCTTAAAAGCTTTACTCACGTCCTCCTCATCGGTAACGTCGCCTGCATCGACGTCATCATCATCGTCGTCGTCGTCGTCATCGTCACTGCCGGAATCAATAACGTCACTGTCCTCCATATCGCTCGAGCTGGCGTCTCGTCTCCGCTTGCGCTCCTCAGCGACCTCTTCGCTCGACGACGAGCTCGACGACGCCAAACTCGACGACGAAGACGAACTCGACGACGAGGAAGACGAACTCGATGATGAAGACGAACTCGACGACGAGGAAGAAGAACTCGACGAACTCGACGAGCTCGGCGGCGGCGGCGGCTCTTTCTTTGCCTTCTTACTCTTCTTTTCCTTCAACGCCTTTGCCTCGCGCTTGCCTCCGTCTTTCTGCGCTAACGGTGCGCTCACGCCGTCATCTTTCGCTCGCGTCAGCGCAATGGGCGTCGTTTCTTTCACCACCGCATCGTTTCCGCGCTGTCGCTCCGCCTGCGTCGGGGAAAATGTAATACTTGCGGTGAGTCGGTGACACGCGAGTGGCGGCTGCGCGACGAGTTCGTTCTGTACGCGGCGACGACGACGACGAAGACAACGACGCGTGGCGGACGAGGATAGCACAGGCGACACGCGAATATCGATGGTGACGTACGGCGAGACGACGGGCGATTTCGGCGAGTCCACCCTGATCGCGAAGCGGTTGCGCCATGGCTGGCGCGGTGTGAGGGTGGAGCGTCTCGACGCGCGACATTTGGATAATCGTAGAGTCTGTTTAAGTCATTCGTGACACGCGTCGTGTGTGGAAAACGAAAGATGTTTGATTGATTTAATACACGGGCTAATGTGGCGCGGCTGATTCAAAGACGAAGGCTGTCGAATTTACTTTTTCGCCACGTTGATTTCGCTCCGCGGCAAGTTTACGGCGGCGATGAGCCCGTGCGACTGCAAGTTCAATTCCGTGCCATCACGGTAGAGCGAAATCGGCGACTCGATGCTGACGTTGGCAAACAACGGTCTGCACGGTCGCACGTCGATCGACCGACCGTTATGGATCGCCGCAGTCGCGCCTACGGCTTTAAACGCGTTGCTTCGCGGCATCGCGTCAAAGTTAATGTACGGCTTCCCATCCCACTGCACGCCCAACCCGAGGGACACATCTGTGGCTAATAATCCTTCGCCAACCTCAAACTTCTTCTGTAACTCCATGCCAGTGACATCCACGGCAACTTTTCCGGGCTCACCAATCTCGCGCTCGAGTTTCGCAAACGTGTGGATCGTCTTTGAGGCGTAATCAGCGAGCGCGCCGACGGTCACGCTCGTCGCGTGCGCCTCGTTCCCTGGTAACCCCTTCACATCCACAGTCTGTGCGTGCACCGAATCATGCATTACGATTGTACTACACGTTAGTGCGTGCGCTCGAAGTCGTATTCAATCGCGCACGCGACGCGATGTCCCGAGGTCAACGACGAGTCGCGTCTCAACGAGAGATCAACTGAATTCATCATAATCAAGTCAACGCGAGTCAACGACGAGTCGCGGGCGCGAACGACGACGCCGACGACGATAGCGCGTATAACGCACGCGTACCTTGGATACTTTCAGTCCCCACACCGGGTCGGTGTGCAAAGACACGCGCGGTTGCTTGATGTTTTGCCACCACGGCGCATCGTCGTTGGTGGCATTCGCGGCGGCATTCGTCTTTGCAACGCTCGAGGGCGTGGCGACGGCGTCAGGATTGGCGTTGGAAACGGTGGACATGTTATGCGTGCGTGCGTGCGTCGTGCGTGCGCGCGCGCGTGACGATGATTGGTGCGCACCGGTGGGTGAGCGCTCCGCGTAGTGAGGAATATCCAAATTCGCGCGTTCGAGCCAAGGCGGTCGCGTTGTGCGGTTTGGACGACGTCGACACGCGCGCATACATGGACAAAGATATTATCAAGACGGCGATTTTGAAGTTTTTTTAGAAATTTGACGATTACAAAACGCGCCCCATTAAGTGAGACGCCTCTAGTCACCGCGCAAGTTGCCGTCGCGCCGCAGACGACTTCACCGTCATACCAAGTAACAAAGGAACTTAAACACCAACGTGTTCTTTTCCTATTGCTGAACAGTCGCACGTTGGGCAAGCTCGCGAGCGATGATCTTGTTACGAGCCTCAGTCTTCGCTTGGGACTTAATACCCATGATACCACCACCCCACGTTCTGGACGTCTTCGCGAAGACGTCGTTGTAAGAAGCCTTGATGGCTTCGACGAGCTTGGAGAATTCAAGCTTGTCTTCGTTCTTAATCGCGGTGAGCGCCAACGCCGTGGCGGTCTTCTTGTGCACAACCGCGCCGAGACGAGCCTTGCCCTTAACGATGCAGTACGGCACGTTCATTTGCTTGCACAAAGCCGGGAGCCAGACGACGAGTTCAACCGGGTCAACGTCGTGCGCGATGCACACGAGTTGCGCCTTGCCTTGCTCCACGAGGTACGTGATGTGGTTGATACCGAACTTCACGACAACGGGCTTCTTGCTCTCAACATCCTTACCCGCGGCTTCAGCCTCCGCCATACCGGCGAGGCGCTCCTTCTTTTGGGACGCGTCCTCCGGGCGGTACTTCATGAGAAGCTTGAACAAGTTCGTCGCCAAGTTCTTGTCCAAAGTGTTGTTGAATTGGTTGATGGCCGGCGGGACCTTCAAGCGCTTTTGCAACACACGACGTTGGCGCTGGATGCGCACATACTTCGGCCACTTCACGTAACGGTTAAGCGGCGTCTTCACCGGCAACGCGTTACCGATGCCAAAGTTCTTCGGCTTGCGCTCAAACAACGGGTTGGACGGGCCCTTCGGTTCCGCCTTCGGTTGTTTAGCCTTGAGGGCCGCAGGGGCTTTCGCAGGTTTAGCCTATAGATTCGCAAATAGCACGTACGAGAGAAAAATTACGTCAGTCCAAGTTCATTCGAGCGAAACAAAACGACGTCGCGCTTCGCCGCGGCGCAGACCCTCGCGCGCCTCGACGCCGCGCGCTCGACGCCCGACGCCCGACGCCGCGCACGAAATCCGCCCCACTCGCCTCGCGCGAACGTTGCGCCCAAACGCCCCGCATCATCACGCGACCCAACGCTCGCGCGCACCACGCGCGCGCGACGTCCGACGACCACGCCTCGACCCCGCGCATCGCGCGATCGAAACCCCAAGCGAATCGCCACGACATCGCCCTCAACCGCGCCCATGCGTCGCCCACACGCGCTCTCGCGCGCGACCGAACGACCACGCGCGACGCGCGTCATCCCCCACGCGCCTCTCCGCACCCACGCGCGCCCTCGCCCGCGCGCCGCGCGCGCCGCACCACCGCGCCCGCGCGCGCCCGCACGCAAAGCCCTAACGCGCATGAACGCCCACCGCATCTTCGCCCACGCCGCGCGTCGCGCGAGCGCGACGGCGGCCAAAAGACGCTGGCGCTTGAGAGTTCACGCGTGGATTCGCGCGTTCGCATCGCACGCGCGCGTCGACGTACCATGGCTTCACGCGTGCGCGTCTAGAAAAGGCCGATCGACGCGGCGGGCGAGTGCGTTTTGGTGAGTTCGCGGGGTGCCGAATGTCCGAACATTCGACATAAAAGTTTATCCCACACTCGCGGACACATGACGAGTATTCAGTACACCATGAAGACTTATCAGTTCAAGTGCTTGCGGTGAAAATCATCACGCGATGTGGTGCACGTACTGTGCGTGTGCTGTACGGATGATGGGTGCGAAGTGGGTGCGCGCGAACGCCATTCGCCGCCGCCGCGCACGCGCGACGCGAGCGCCGAGTTCGCGCGAGAGGCGACGGAGGGCGACGACGGAGGCGGACGCGCGCGCGCGTGAATTGACGCGCGCGAGGTGGGGTGCGAGTGTGCGCGCGCACGGGCGCGAGCATGGAGGATTTCTCGCGCGCATTCATGGATGAGGAATTGTTCGATGCGGTGGACGAGGATGGACACACGCTGACGACGACGACGAGTGAGATGGGTGCGCCGACGCGGCGGGTGAGTGTCACGAATCCTCGTATACGTGAGTTTACACAACTCGGAGAGATTGCGCATAAACCCGCGGTGAAACGGCGAAAGGTGCACGGGAAGCTCAAGCGAAGCGCGAGCGCGCCGGCGTCGCGCGCGCGCTCGGTGAAGGATATCGACGACGATAGGGACGATCGTGACCCAAATGCGTGGGTTCCAGGCCCAGCGAGACGGGGTGAAACTATCATGACGCAAGCGCAGGTGCGCGTGGCGGCTGGGAGGTTGCCATTTGGATTGGAGTACTTGGGCGTGGACGGGCCAATTGGACACGTCGGGCGGGACGGGACGCTATACTCGAAGACAAATGCGGTCGCATCGCATCAGATGACGAATGTATCGACGGATAACGGGCTGGTAGCACACATAGCAGCAGTCGGTGTTGGTCGCGCGGCGACAGTGGGGATGGTGGATGCTCATAGCATGTTGGGCGCGGATGACTTGGATTTTGGCTTGACGCCAAACGCAGTCGTCGCCGCGGGTGCGTCATCATTCTCTGCACCCGACTTGTTTAGTGGAGGCGCGGGATTTGTGACGACGACGCCGATGGCGACTGGTTTAGGATCATCGCAAGATATGCGGCGACGTTACGCGAATGTCAGCGCTCAACAAACCAAGCGGGCGAAAGCCGAGGAACGCGTAAAGCGCATCGCGTTGAAAAAGCGTCTCTTTGAGCTCGAGAATTTGACTTCGACGTTGTCTGAGCGCGTGGAGCGCGTTGCCGAAGAACGTGAAGAGTTGAGTTTGATTGCGCATCGCGCCAACGCAAAGGTTCAAGAGCTAGACGCCAAGCGGAAAACATCCACGGTGTCGCGCTCCATTTCACAGCTTCGTCAGAAGATTGGTGCAAAGCCGGATATGCAGCATGGGTTTGACGCTCTGCGATATCGAAGCTTGCTCGAAATCGTGCACAAGCAATGTCTGACGAGCGTACGGCAACTGATGTCGCACCAATGGGGTTTCCCATTCACCGCGCCTGTGGATGCCGAAGCGCTCGGCCTACCAACATATCACGACGTGATTAAGAACCCAATGGATTTGGGGACGATCAAAAAATTCATCGAAGATGGTGGTAAGTACCTCGTGAGCGAAGATGTCGACGTCGATGTACGATTGACCTTTACAAACGCCATGACGTTTAATGAAGAAGGCACGGACGTGCACACAATGGCGAAAGGCTTGCTCGCAGAGTGGGACACGAAATGGGTCGCGATTCAACAAAGAATCGTAGATGTTGAAGCGTGCTTGCTCGTCGAGCGTGAAGTTGCCATCGCGCGGAACGAAGCAGCGGCAAGGCGCGCCGATGCTGCGGCCAAGGAGGTGGAGCGCTCGAATACGAGCGCGGCGCTGGACGTCGCATTGACGCAGCTCGCCGAAGTTGAGGCGCAAATGCTCGCTATCATGCGTCCTTTATCGCATGATGATCGCGAAGGGTTGGTAACGAGCTTGAAGCGCTTACCGAGCGGCTTGCGCGAAGGTGCGGAGCAGATTATCGCACGAAACAGTGGTGGTGGATGGGACGCGACGAGAATGCGCTTGGAAAACATTAACGACCACAGTGACTTGACACTTCACTTGTTGGTTCGATACGCAAAGAATATGAATAGAAATAGAATTGCCGTCATCGCGGGATGGTGCGGGCACAGCCATCCGGAGGAACTTTTGGATAAGTTCAAGGAGGAGCCCCTGACGGATTGCGTCGACGATTTAGCGACGTTTGTCGGCGTAGCTCCAGCGCAGCACCACGCCGGTGAACATTTAGGATTACGCACGATAGATGCGATTAGTGAAGAGTATGATTTCGACCCTCTCGCATTCGATGACTTGCTCGGTGACGTTCCTGACGACCACATGGATTTCGATCCTTTAGCGCTTTGAAGCGGGACGGCTAGCCGACGGCGACATGTGGATGCGAATCCATACTTTAGCAATGCACACGCGACGCTGCGTGTGCTAGACATGTAATATACACGCATTGTTGTGCATAATCATCTTTTTACCTTCATAATGAACGCACGTGGAGAGCTCGACTGCGGGAGTTCCGCGCCTCACAGCGCGACGCGCCTCACTGCGAGCTCCTGCGCCAACCATGGTGCTTTCTCTCCGACCTAGGCAGCGCCAAGCCGTGGTAGAGATGCTCAATCTCACACAGAAGAGTCCGATGGCGCTTTCGTCGGTCAGTGACGCCGATGAAGCCAACACGTACAAGGTACGCGTGCGGTTTCGCGTGACAGCAGCGAGAGCTCCTGTCAACAGCTAGTAGCTCAATTCGCGCGCAGGACTCGCGCTTTCGTATCGATGACTCACCTCGCTCTTTCGCGCGGATGCGGTCATACGCACACAGCTATTCGTGCTCGATAAATTCACCCACGACGTCATCGCCCCGCTCGTGACGCTGCGTGACTTGAGAGAACACGGCGTGACGCTGCACTTGAAGTTGGAATCAGATCGCGAAGAAATACCCGATGTTCCGAGCGTGTACTTCGTGACGCCGACGACGGAGAACATAAAGATAATATCGAATGATTTTAGCAAGTCTTTGTATGAGGCGTATCACTTGAACTTCTCGTCGACGTTACCGGAAAGTGGGTTGGAAGCGTTGGCTACGGCGGCGGTGCGTGCCGGCGCGGATGGGCGAGTCAAGTGCGTGCGAGATCAGTACCTTGGCTACGTCTCACTCGAGGATAATTTGTTTGATTTGAGTCTGGACGATGGTTATCGGTTATTGCACGATCCACGAGTGTCGGAAAAGGATGTGGAGCGTTTAATCGCGAGCGTGACGACTGGATTGTTTTCCGCGTGCGCGACTCTCGGACAAGTGCCGGTGATTCGTGCGCAAAAGGGCGGTGCCGCGGAGATGGTGGCGAACGAGTTAGACTCGAAAATTAGGGAAGCGCTCACGCAGCGGGACAACCCATTCGATGCGGCGGCGCGGATGCACATCGGCGCTGGTTCGGTGCAGCGGCCGTTACTGTGCTTGTTCGACCGTAACTTTGACTTGACCGCAATGCTGCAACACGCGTGGACGTACCAGCCGCTCGTGCACGACGTGCTGAGCATGCACCTGAACCGTGTAGATGTGAAATCGGATTCTCCAGCGGATGTTGCGGGAGGGTCAAAGCCAAAGAGTTACACGTTGGAGGCGGCGGATCCATTTTGGGCTGACAATGCGAGCGCGCAGTTCCCCAAAGTCGCTGAGCAAGTGGAGTTGGAATTGGCGAAATATAAAGATGCAATCAAGCGCGTGAATGCGCAGACGTCCATGGCGGACGACCCCGACGCTTTAGGTGACAGCACGTCCAAGCTCGCGGATGCCGTGCAGTCGTTGCCCGAGCTTCAAGAGAACAAGCGCGTCATCGACAAGCACACGAATATCGCCACGGCGTTGCTAGGAAGCATTAAACAGCGTGGTTTGGATGAATATTACGCCATAGAAGAGGATTTGTTAGTTGGCAAGGGCGACAAGCCGTCTGTGATGAGCTTGTTGCAAGCTACGGGTCGCGGGAGCGCCGAAGACAAGGTGCGGCTAGCCATCGTCTACACGTTGTCCGCCACTGAAGGCATGTCACCGCAAGACGCCGAAGCCGTGGAAGGTGCGTTGCGTGCAAGCGGTGCAGACACGGCGGCGTTGACCTATGTCAAGCGCATGATGAGCTTGAACGCGAGCTTGAAGAAGAACATGTCGGCGAGCGACGGCGCCGCCGGCGCGCCCGGACACCAACGCAACAACTCGAGCCAAGCTAACATCCTCGACTGGGCCGATAAACTCTACGGTCAAAGCGTGAACACAATCACCAAGGGTGTGAAAAACTTGCTCAGCGGTGAGCGCGTGCTTCCAATCGCTGTCGCCGTCGATGCGTTAATGGCAAACCAACAGACGCCAGAAACCGCCGCGTACGCCTACATGGATCCCAAAACCCCGCGCGGAAAATCTACCACCCCGCGCGAGGGCGATCCCGCCTTCCAAGACGGCATTTGTTTCGTCATCGGCGGTGGAAATTACATCGAGTACCAAAGTTTACTCGAACTCACCGCTCGAGAACGCTCTCACGTTCGATCCGTCGTCTACGGCTCCACCTCGCTCGTCACCGGAGAAAACTTTCTCAAAGTCCTCGCCAACCTCGGTTCGAGTTAGCCACATCTGAGACATCCATCCACCATCCACCATAGACGCTTGTACATTATACCAACGTTCGTACGCGACGACACGATCCAATACGCCACGTGGCAATTTAAACCAATCAACAATCCATCGATCGTCGCCTCCGCGCCTTCGCCATACCGACGCACGCGCGCGACGCACGCCCATCGCGCCATGAGCGGCGTCCCATGCCGAGGTACGCTCGAAGTCAACGTCCTCAACGCCATCCGGCTCATCGAGACGCAGAGCATCGGCAAGCAGGACCCGTACGCGGTCGTACGCGTCGGCGATGAAACGGCACGCACAAAGGTGTGCCGCGACGGAGGCACCGCGCCGACGTGGAACGAGCGATTCACGTTTCACCTCACGCACGTCGAGGATGAGATTGCCGTGCGGTTGTGGAATTCGAACTCTTTAAAGTCGGATAAGTGCATCGGGAGCGCGAGGATTTCGTTGGCCAAGGTGTACGCGGCGGGATACGACGACGTGGAAGCCGCGGTGTTGACGACGAAGGGCGCGCCGGGTGGGATGCTGAATGTGGTGTTGACGTGGATGCCGGCGGGGCCGGTGCCGCACGTGACGCACGTGCACGTGCCGGCGTCGGCACCGCCGGTTCCGGCGCCGGCGCCGTACGGGGCGGTGCAACGGTTGCCTTCGGTGCCGAATGATTTTCGACCACCTGGGTACGTGTCGGAGCCGAGATATGCGCCGGTGCCGGCACAGCATTATCAGCAACAGCCTCCGCAAGCGTATCATGCGCCCATGCAGCAGCAGCAGCCGCAAATGGTACAAGTTCCGGGTATGGGAAGGCCGACGTACATTCAATTCATGCCGCCGCAACAGCCCGCGCAGTATCAGCCGCAAAACATTGGATCGTATTATCAGGGCGCACCGGCGCAGGGCGGGTTCATGCCTCCGCCTCCTGGTTGGGCGCCACCCCAACAAGGCGGCTATCAACCGCCTTCGGATGATGTTTGGGGATAGCAGAGCGAATGACGCGCGAACGACGTGTGTACACGTAGCATCTCTTTCTCCAGTCGCGCGCGCGAACAAACTATACTTGGCATAACCAAGTAAATCATAGCCATGTAACTTAAAACATCACAGCTGTGTGCGATGAGAAGTATGATATGTATTGACAAATGATAATGTGTTTAAAGCGGACGGCCGAACAACTTTTTGATACCGACGTCGGGGGTGTCTTGCTTGACGAGCGATTCGCCGACGAGAATAGCGCCCACGCCGCTATCTTGCAACACGTTCACGTCATCAATAGTGAAAATACCAGACTCGCCAACCATGGTGATCCCACGGCGCTTGACTTCTTCACCGAGCGGACCGCCCATCAAGTCCGTCGTCACGTTCAAGCTCACCTCAAACGTCCCCAAGTCGCGGTTGTTGATGCCGAGCAAATCAATGGGAAAGTCGCCATCCAACACGCGCTTCATTTCCCCATACGTGTGAACTTCGATCAAGCACTTCATTCCTAACGAATGCGCGATTTTCACGAAATACTTCAAGTCTTGGTTGGGCAAAACGGCGGCGATTAACAAAATTGCGTCGGCGCCGTACTTGCGCGCGAGGTAAATTTGATACGCGTCGACGATAAACTCCTTGCACAACAACGGGCACGTCACTCCAGCCTCACGAATCAACGCCAAGTTCTCGAACCCACCCTGGAAGAACTTTTCATCCGTCAACACGCTCAAGCACGCCGCACCGCCCGCTTCGTACGCCTTGGCGATTTTCACCGGGTCAAAGTTGGGCTGAATCACCCCCTTACTCGGCGACGCCTTCTTCACCTCAGCAATCAACCCCGGTTGCTTCGTCGCCGCCAACTGATCCGTGATCGCCTTGACAAAATCTCTCGCCGGAGGGGCGTTCACCAACGCAGTACGCACCAACTGCAACGGAAACTTCTCCTTGCGCTCGCGCAACTCCAAATCCTTGTACCACACGATCTCCTCCAAAATATTCTTCGGCCTGTTCTCCTCATTCACCACGCGCTCACCGCTCGCGTTGACTTGCTCGATGACAAACTCAAACTGCCCCACGCCCAAATCGTGCTTATTCGGCCCTTGCGGCGGTCGTCGACGAATGCTCACCGCCCCATCGCACGTCGTGTCCATGTGATTCAACGCCCCCAAGCGCATCGATCGTCGCGCGTTCACGCTCGCCGCGCGCGTCGCCCGCGTCGTCGCGCACGGTACCGCGCTCGCACACGCTCCGATGGTCATCATCGTCCACGAAAACGCACCGCACGAGCCGGGCGTCGACGTATGACGGCGTGTGCGCCGTATTTATAGATAGGGTTCGGAAAAAGCGCTCCACACGACGCCACATTTCCACGCATGGTTTTCGCAATCGCCACGAGCGTTCGCGCGGCATGCGCGCCGGCGCAGCGCGGCAGAGGTGCGTCGATGTGTGCGCGTGATGTGCGCGTCGTCGTCGACGGCGGATGCGCGACGCGCCGTCGCTCGGACGCGATGATGTGCGCGTGATTGTTGAGGGTTTCAACAGACACTGACGAGCATTCGCGCGACGCGTGTGTTTTTTTCGTGCGTGCAGGTGAACGCCGAAGCGTTCGAGCGCGAGGGATGACGCCGGTTTCACCGGTGTCGTCGTCGTCGTCGCCGGCGCCGGGTTTCGATGCGATGAGCGCGTTGATGGGTGCGGCGCACGCCGCGCGAGTCGCGCGCGTCGTCGCAAAGAAGAAGCGCGCCGAGGGGCGGGAAATGATGGGCGAAATGTCCAAGCAAGCCGCCATGCCGTTGTTTTCGCTCGCCGCGGTGACCATGGTGGACCAGAAGATGATTGGGTTGATCACGCAAAGCGTGGCGTCGTTCATCAAACTTTATTTGTTGTTGCTATTCGTTCGCGTGTTGTTGACGTGGTTTCCAAACGTCAACTGGATGCGTCAGCCGTGGACCATGCTCAGGCAAGTCACCGATCCGTACTTGAACTTGTTCCGAAACTTGTTGCCGCCCATCATGGGCATGGTGGACCTCACGCCGATTATGGGCTTCATGGTGCTCCAGTTCTTGGCCAAGGTTTTGAGCAGCGACGCGAGCATGGGCAAGTTTTGAACAACCTCGTCGACGTGTAATGTGATAGTACGAGTATAGATGTGAAACCAATGCGATTCGAGTGTGATGTTACAGTGGTGGTGTACAGCTGTGTCTAAAAATATAGCGCGCTCAAAGCTGCGCGACGTCGTCCATCTCTTGGAGAATGTGAAAGCGGTGTCTCACGTCGACGTGCGCGGCGCGCCATCTGGTGTTTGAGAGAAACGCAAACACGCCGAGCGTGGCACACGTGAATACCGCCATGACATACGTCACAGCCTTCCACTCCGAAACCTCTTCGCGTAATTGTGCGATGAGCGTCGCCGCGTCATTACTCGCGCCACCATAGTCGCGCTGAGTGATTAAAAATTTGTCCAACACGTCCCCGTAGCCCGACCCCGCGTCCTGGAATTCGCCGTACATGTGCGTTCGATTCAACGCCGTCAATCGCACGTAGCCAAATTTGTAGAATGACTTCTCCGTGAACGCGTGTCCGTGGCCGTTATACGTGTGTTGAGCACCGCCCGTGCCGACGACAATGTTCACCGGCGCGCCGGGCTCGACGTACACGGCGACGCCGTCGTCGCGCGTCGAGCTATACGCGACGCATCCGTCGGCGGCGCCGGGCTCGACCACCGACCACGCGCACGAGCGCTGGTAGACGTGATTATGCCCCCCAAACGCCAGCGTCACATTGTATCGCACAAAAAGCGGCCACACGTGCGCTTGGAGCAACTCCATGACGCTCAAATCGCTCGGGTTGAGCTTTCCCGCCGGCGGCGCGGGGCGATCATCCGGGCCATCCGTGGAGTCGATGACGCCTGGACGATGGCCGCCGACGACGACCCACGGCGTGCGCGTTCGATCAATGCTCGCGAGCTCTCGCGCGAGCCATCGACCTTGCGGCGACGTGGACGTAAAATCAACTTCAGTGTTGATGCTCACCACGCGAATCGATCCGAGCGTGACGGCGAACCAATCCGCGTCGACGCCTCGACGCGGCGAAGGAAACAACGTCGTCGCGGGGACGCCGCATTCTCCGCCGCTATCATCGCCACCGAATACATCGGGCACGCGATCGGGCGCGCCGAGCCACGCATCCGGCGGCGCGTCGAGCTCGTGGTTACCCATGCTCGTCAAGAATGGAACGCGCGACGTCCAATTTTGAATTTGCGACGCCCATTCGTCCCAAACCGACGCGTAGCCGACGGCGTAGGAGAGATCACCAAACAAAAACGCGGCGTTGATTTTACCGTCGCGCGCATCGGCGCTCAGCGCGGCGCTGACGTTCAGCGCCGGTCTGCCGTAGCTGTCCCACGTGAACGAATCGTCATCCGAGCCGCGACCCATGTCGGCGAACATCGCAATCGTCGTCGACGCGTCGGGATCTTCAGCCGGGGGCATGGTCATCTCGTAGCGCGTCCTCGCCGCGTCGACGTCGTCGCTGATGTAATACTCCACGACGGCGCCAGGCGGCGCGACGACATCCGCGGCGTGCACGAATCCCGGATGTCGATAGCCGAATCCCGCGGCGACGCCTCCGCACAAATCTCGCGCATCGTACGTCGTCGTCGTCGCGCGCGCGCGCACGACGTCGCCGCCGCCACCGACGTCGTCGTCGTCGATGACTCTATACGACAACGTCGCGCCGTGCGACGCGTTACGACCCGATTGCCACGCGACGCGCGCCGACGCTCCAGCCCATCCCGGCGGCAACGTCACGCGCGGCCACATCGGCGACATCGCGCCGTCGATCGCCACCGCATCGCTCCTCGCGATCGCCACCGCGTGTTCAACATCAGGTGCGTCGACGCCGTCGTCGTCCGCCACCATAGACGACGCAAACAACACGAAATCATACGTCTCCGCGCGGTGCGACGTCAACCGAAACCGCGCGCTCGCCGCGCCGCTCGCGACGTACGACGCATCAACATCCGCCAGCACGGCGTACTTCACCGGCGCCGTCGCCGTAACATCCGCGCCCGCGGGCGAATACGCCGCGAGCCAATGCGTCGCCAACGCCGTCGCGTTCGTACTCGTCGCGCGCACGCGCACGTCCACGACGTCCCCCGCGTTCGCGCGCGTCCGCGACGGCGTCACGACGAACTCCTCGTCACCACCACTCCGCATCGTCGACGCCCGCGCCACGATACGTGACGCATCGATGCGCACCAACGCGTTGTGCGTCGCCGCGTCCATGACCCCACTCGAGCGTCCGCGCACGTCCAGAAAACGCACCGGGAAATCATCATCATCATCATCATCATCATCATCATCGCGCGCGGCGACTCCGCGCGTCAAGACGACGCACGTCAAGACGACGACGACGACGACGACGCACGTCGAGACGACGACGCGGGCGGTGCGCCGCGCCCGCATCGCGCGCGGTGACGATCGACGACCGACGAGGCGCGCTGTGCCGTTGTCCGGGTCCATGCATTCATTTATACCCGTACGCGAGAGCTACTAGTATGACTATACCGTATAGAGGAATGTGTGGTGCGACGAGTAGAATATGCGCGCGCGTGCGCGCGTGGTGGTGTGCGTTCTGCGGGTGCTGCTGCTGCGCCGTGCGCGGTGCGAGGAATACATACAGCGTGGTACACGGGGGACTAGGCGGCGCGCGCCGCCAAATCGGTGCGGTCGACGCACGCGGCCCAAGCGCTCGGAGTGACGAGGCGAACGCCGTCGGGGGATTCCGGGGACGTCGCGCGAGCTAAACGCGCGGTGGATAATAGTGGTTTGATTGGCACCGATGCGCGGTTGAGCGACGCCACCGCGGCTGATGCTTCGGCGGAGGAGGCGAACGCGCCGCTCGCGACGAGGACGTCCCGCGCTTGGTCTACGGCGAGTTCGGGGACGTGCACTGCGCCATCGACGACGCCGCCCGCGGCGAGACCCAGACGCTTGAGTGTTTTCGGTGATGATGACGTGAGCAGCACGAGCAAGTGGCGCCCGGCTGGGGGCTTGCGTTGTAAAAGCGCGCTCAACGTCGCCGTAGCCTTGGGATGATTGGGCGCTCGCGTTTCATCCGCGTCGCCCGGGGCGACGCCCACGAGAGTTTCCACGGCGTCAATCACCAAACAGCTCAGCGTGGATTTCAACGCGTCTTCGAATGATGCCTTGAGCGAGCGCGTGATGACGTCGTCTGTCGTGCCCGCATCTGCGTTGGCGTTCGCGATGACGGTGTCGGCGCGCACCACCTTGACGTACGGATAGTCGCTCTCGAGCGCCGCCGTCGCCGCGAGCGCAGTTTTGCCCGAACCTGGCGGACCAGTGATTAAGCATGACATATGGTCCGTGGTGCCGTCCTGAAGGGCTTTGACGAACGTCTTAATGGACGTTTCCGCGTGCTTGTGCGCGCTGGAATCATCGAGCGCAAAGTAGCCATTCGGCCGCATGGCTTCGAGCGTGGCGGCGTCCGCCCCCATCGCGGGTGGCACCTCGGTCAACGCGCTCATGAAATCTTCCATGAGCACCACGGGCGCTTCGGCGCTTTCTGCTTCGTCGCTCGCGAACGTCTGGCTCGCCTTGATGTGGCGAGTCAACGCGTACGACGTCGCGGCGGTGACGAGCCCCTTCAATTCGGCGCCGCTATAATTCACCGTCTCCTTGGCCAAATCATCCACATTCACGCACTCGCCCAAAAGTCCTTCTTTAGCCATGGAATCGGTGTGAATGCGTAAAATCTGCGCCCGGCCCGTGGCGTCGGGCAAGCCCACTTCGACTTGTAATTCCAAACGTCCCGGACGCAGCAACGCCGGATCGAGCAAGTCTTTCCGGTTCGTAATGCCCACAATCAACACATTATTCAACGCATTCATGCCGTCGAGCTTGGTCAAGAGCTGATTTACGACGTTATCGTGCACAATGCTCGCCGTAGCGCCGCCTGACCCACGCGCCTTCATCACCGCATCAATCTCATCGAACACGATGATGTGCAACTTGCTGTTATCGCCGCGTTGCCTCGCCTCCTTCTCCGCGTCCTCAAACAACATGCGCACATTTTCCTCGCTTTGCCCGACAAACTTTTGCAAAATCTCCGGCCCATTCACAATCTTTGGCGGATGCGCGTTTAACATCTTTCCGAGCTGTCGCGCGACTAATGTCTTCCCCGTTCCCGGCGGGCCGTACAGCAGCACGCCGCGCACGTGCTGCAACCCGAGCCGTCTCGCCACATCCTTATTCACCATTCTCGACGCAAACACGCGACGGAAAATGTCACCAAACTGCTTATCTAAACCCCCGACCCCGTGTTCGACGAATGAGCTGCCGTCTTCGAACATGCGTGCCAAATGTGCTTGCGAAGATGACTTGGCTTCGTCAGCCACTTCGGGCGTGGTGTTCCCAGCGCCCGCGGCGGGGCCCGTCTTTTTCAGCTCCACCTTTGTTCCGGGCGGTGCCGCCGCGCGAACGGCGGGTTTTGGTTTTGGCTTTTCAATGCCCGCGCTCGATGGCGCGCGCGGGACGTTTCCCGTCGCTGGCACGCCGAACGCGGCGTACGAGCGCAGTGACGTCACGCTGAGCTGACCAACCGCGCGCGGCGGGACATCGACGTGTGCGACGTCGACGACGCGCGGTGGGGCGATGCGCGCGCGAAGCGCGAGCGCGCTCGTGTGTTTATGCGTGTGCGCGATGACGCGGCGCATCGCGCGGGTGCTTGAGCGTGGAGAAGTGCGGATGAAGTGCCTCGCGTGGGGGCCTCGCGCGCTTTTTCGTCTAAAACGTCTTCGCGCTCGTTGCAATGGCTACGCGTGAATGAATGCCTATGGTGCGTGCGTACACGGATGAATCCTCGCGCACACGGGTGGTGATGGCGCTGTGTCGTCATCGTCGCACGTTCGTGCGCTACCTGTGTGTTTGCGCGCGTGAGGTGTGGTATGTGCTAAATGGTCTCGTCGCGGGCGGCTCGGCGGCTAGTGGCCTTCGTACTCGTCGCCCAACCCGAGGATGCGCTTACCGCTCTCGTACGTGGTCCAGCAAATCGCCGCGGCGGGGATGTGGAATAGAACACGCGCGGACATCCCGCGAGTGAGCGCCATGACGCCTTCTTCGCGGATGATTGCGCGAGTGACGGCGAACGCGCTCGCCGACGCCTCAGACGCGCGCGCCTGCGCCGCCGCGAGCTCTTGTGGGCACATCTTCGGCGTACCACGCACCGCACACACGCCGTTTGCCGTAGTCTCAACTGATTTCGCCAAATCACAATCGAGCAGCACGCAATGGGTCTGCATGCGAGTCTTAATGACATCCATGGGCGTCGTCGCCGCCGCCGCGAGGCCCCCGGCGACGCCACCCGCCGCAAACTGCACGGCGAACCCCTCGCGCTCAGCCTCGCTCGCCTTGAACAACGCCGTCTTCGCCGCCTCGTACGTGGAAAAGTGTATCGCAGTGAACGGTACGTTCATCGCCAACGTCGTCGGATACGAACGATAAAACGCCCGAGCGCCTTCGTTTCTCAACGTCTTGCTCACGCAATCCATCGCCCCGGCGTACGGCGAATTCGCCAACTGTAATCGCTGCTTCACCGTATCCACTGGGTTTTGCAACGCATCCGCGAGAATCGTCGCACACGCCCCAGCTGCTGCGTGCGCTAGCGGCGCGTGCTCCCCTTTCACGCCCCCACCAAACCATACTTTACACTTTTCATACGTCGCAAAGTACACCGCGTGCGCCGGTCCCGCCCCCAAACCCGCCGCGCTCACGCCACGATACAACCCTCGAATCGTCTGCATCGCCTGCGCCACGCTCGCCCCACTCGACGTCGACATCGCGTGCGCGTATGACCGCCCACTCGCGCTCGTCGCCGCCTGTAACCGCGTTTTAATCGTATCCACCGGGAACATCGCCGTGTGCTCCACCGCCCCCGCGAGCGCGCCCGCGCACATGTGCCCGTAAAACGCCCCTTCGAGCGTCGACGCCGCGACGCCAAACGACGGGGCGGTCAAGACACGCGCCGCGTCCGCGCCACCGCGCGCGTTCGGCGCGTCGCCGCGGCGCAGCGACGCCGAGAAGGCGATGTTTTCGAAAGGTTTTGGATCAGCCATTGGAAATCAAATCAAAGATGCGCTCACGGCGACGTCGTCGACGGCGCGTTCGCGCGCGTGCGGCGCGCGGCGTGCGACGCGCGGGATGCGCGAGCGGTGTGGCGCGCGCGAGGCGGCGACGGCGACCGCGATGGGCGATCGCGCAGCGGCGAACAGTGGCGAGTGGGACCCTAATGGCATGAGCTCATCAGTGCGCGACGCGCGACGAGGCCGCGCGACGACGGCGCGCGACGCGCGGACGCGGGCGTGAGTACGCGCGCGACGCATCAGCGGCGGGCGCGGCGGCGGCGGCGCGCGCGCGACGCGCGTCAGAGGGGTACGCGCGCGCTGGGCTGGGCGCATGCCTCGAACGCAATGTCTCGGGACCGCCATCATCGGCGCCGCGTTTTGCGCATCCAAGTGCAGCGCCGAACGGTTGGCGAGGGATTTGGCGTTTTTCCCACCCGAGCCGCCGAGTTATGCGCTCGAACGGCGCGTGAGGGGTGAAGATGATGATGATGATGATGATGTTGGCGAGACGCGCGACGCGAAGGAACGTTTGGTCGCCGTGGCGAATGACGAACACGTCCCTGCGTCGTACGCGCGGGCGTTTCAGCGCGTGTTAGATGCGTTTGATGTTGCATCGGTGGAGACCGTGCGCGGGAATGAGATTGTGGTGATGACGTGCGAAGGCGCGGATGTTCCGCAAAGCGACGGCGCCGACGTCACCGTCATCATGTCGCACGGGAACGCCGTCGATGCGGGTGAAATGGCTCCATTTGCGCGTAAGATGGCGCAACAATTAGCGTGTAGAGTGGTGGTGTATGATTATAGCGGTTACGGACAATCGCGAGGGGAGCCATCGGTGGCGGATACGTACGCCGACATCGACGCCGTCGTCGATTTCGTCACGCGGAAATACGGCGTCGGCTTGGATGAGTGCGTTCTGTTCGGTCAAAGTATTGGCTCTGGGCCGACGTGTTACTTCGCCAGCAAGCGTGAAAACGATATCGGTGCCGTAGTGCTCGTCTCGCCGTTGTTGAGCGCTTTACACGTCGTGAGCGCGCCAGACGCCTGGTGCACGCCCGCCAAAGTGTTCAAACGCATGGATGTGTATAAGAATTACGCCGTCGTGAAGACGATTAACGCGCCGATTTTGCTCATACATGGCGATCGCGATGAGGTGGTGCATCAATCGCACGGCAAGGCGCTATGGGAGGCGATTTGTAAGCACGCAAAGCTGGGCGACGCGGTGTGCGAGCCGTATTGGATTCCAGGCGCCGGACACGACGACACCTACGAACGCAACCCTGCCGAGTTCGTTCGGCACATGAGAGGCGTGTGTGCGGTCGTGCGTGAACGCCATCAAAAACGACGTCTGGCAGCCGCTGCGCCTGTCGTGTAACAATACCTAGGAATAGATTTTTAGAGCGCGTTGTAACCGTGGTCGTGACGACCATCCAACCAGTATTACATTCTACGACTATTTCAGCTAAGGGTCGGTGCTAGTGAATCCTATTCGATCAATCGCGCACTCACGCGACGTCGTACGCGTTGGATAGTGCGGGAAACTTGGCCTCGGCGAACGTTTTCGCCTGTCGAATGGCGCGAAGCAACGTGT
>JACLAB010009053.1_pt1 | contig 48494 bp, 32 predicted proteins | sample 8027921 | NCBI WGS metagenome assembly JACLAB01 (sample SAMN15725117, study PRJNA655200) | protist metagenome | isolation source: fluorescence activated cell sorting (FACS) single amplified genomes of... | place: USA: West Boothbay Harbor, Gulf of Maine | collected 2000-07-19 | reverse complement strand
AACGTACACGCGGTCGATAACGAGAAGCATGGCGTTCCGGAGAGATTGCGAGGCGTTTTGAAATCAATATAATAGTAGTTATAAGAATGTTCGAAACATAGGAATAGAGAATAGAATTATTAGAGTGCGTAAAGGAGTAAAGAGAGTAAAGAGAGAGAAATACAACATGCATTTGTTTCAAAGGAAAAAGCAACTTTCAAAACCTACGCGTAACTCGTCCAAACGCAACCGCCGTCCGATGAGGACGACTTTACTTAATCCGTCCTCTTGGAGTTTTAACCCGTCGAAACCATCCGTTATTTCGTAAACATCTCGCACGCCTTGTAAAATAAGTGGCGGCGCATCGCTTTTACTTTTGCACTTCAGTATGCCTTTACACCGCAAGACGTCCGCGCCGTTTGGTTCGTTCCTCTTCTCCCAAAGCAAATCCTCGATCCAGTTTTCAAACTTTTCCTTATCGACGAAACCTTTCGCGGTTAAGCACACCGTCGTGATCGTTTCGTCGTGTTTACTAATAATACTATTGCTGTTACTACTTTTACTACTTTCTTCTATTCGCATGGCTAAATCTTTCGCGCCTTTTGCGAAAAACCTTTTCGTCGTCGTCGTTTCCTTCGTTTCTTTCATCAATCGACTCTTTACGTTTCCTTTATAACTCTTCTGATCCAAGACTTGGGACAAATCCACTTTCGACCGTTCACTGACGACCAACTTCGCGTCCGCATTTATACTCTCCAGTTTCTCTCGTATCCTTTTCAATTCTTCCTCTGTCTCGACTAAATCTGCTTTATTCAAAACAATCACATCCGCGTACGCTATTTGTTCTCGCGCCTCGACGTGTTCCTCCAACTGCCTCTCGATGTTTTTCGCGTCCGCGACGCAGACGACTGAATCTAACACCGCCGCATTTTCCATGTTGTCTTCCAACAAAGCGTCGTCTACCCATAACTCGCCACATATCGGTCCTGGATTCGCTAATCCGGTCGTTTCCAGTAAAATGTAATCGAACGCTTTCGTTTCGTCTTCGTCTTCTTTCGCTTCTTCTTTCACTTCTTCGCTTCGTGTCTGACCAACAAATTCATTCTTCTTCTTCTCCATCTTCATCAGTTTTTCGATCGTTTGTATGAGCGACCCTTTCACGGTGCAGCAGACGCACCCGTTATCGAGTTCTACCCATCCATCTTGTTGTTCTTGCGTTTCTGTGGTTGTCGTGAATGGTAACATCATCTTCTTTTCGATGCCTAAATCCGTTCCGAATTCGTTCAAAATGACGGCTATTTTCAACCCGTGAAGTTCAGTTTGATTCGAGTGTAAAATGTGGTTCACCAGAGTGGTTTTCCCAGAACCGAGGAAACCGGTGAGGACAGTTATCGGGACCACTTTATTCTTTTGTGTCTCATTCATATTCATACTCGTGTTAGTAGTATTGGTTCATGATTGCTTTAAAACTATGACGCATTTACTAAAAATATCTCTCTACAACAAACTCGTTTATTACTCTCTTTTGACAACAACATGTTCTGAAATCAAACCAAACGACGTTCGATAAAACGCCACGGCGGAAGCAAGGATGGCTTTCTCGTCGTCCTTTTCCACCGCGAGCATCAACGTGTGCGCTTTCAACGTCGCTCGCGCTCGTTCGAGCGATTTCTCCGTCTCGCTCAACTCCACGCCCCAAAAATCTTCCAAAGCGCGTAACATTTTCAAATCTCTCGTACTTTTAATGTTCTTCTTTATCTTCTTCGTTCCTTTCGTCTTCGCCGACGCCGATTCCAAGGAGAAGCCATACTTTTTCTTCTCTTCTTTCTGCATTCTCAGGAAGGCTTTTTGCGCTCTCTTCTTCGATCGTTTCAACGTCGCCGCGCGAGATTTCAAGTCAAACACGAGCGCGTCCAGCCACTGGACGAACATCTTCAACCCTTGCTTTGGCGCCGCTTTCGCGATTGATTCGATTGCTGTTGTTGCTTCATCATCTATTATACTACTAGTTTTCGTCGTCGTAAAGGTAGTCTCTTCTTCTTCTTCTTTTAATTCTTCTTTTTCTTCTTCATCTGGTTGTTGCGCGTTGCTTCGCCGCTTCGCCTCCTTTTGGTCTTCTTCTTCAATTTTTGAATTTTGAATATTTTCCAATTCAAAGTTCTCGTCGTCGTCGTCGTCGTTTTTGTCGGTTTCGAGAGGAGGAGGAAGATTACGGGACGGGAAAGGAAGAGGAGGAGGAGTGCTCTCGTCGTCTTTTTTTGTCGTCTTAATTTGTACTAAAGGGCTGGCGCAATCCGTCGCTTCCACTAAAATACCGAGCAAATTAGTCTTCGTCTCTTCTTTCTCCTCGTTCTTCATTTTCATTCGTTTCGTATTATTCGCATTCGGCTTTTGCAACAAAGAGGCATCGTCCTCGTCAAATTTTTTCGTCCTTTTCCTCTTCCTTTTCGTCGTCGTCAAAGTCGCGTTTTTCATCAACGTCGTCGTCTCGTTTAAAGTCGTCATCTTTCGCACAAAAGAGGAGGAGACAGAAATGGAGGTCGGAAAGAAAGAAAGAAGAATTCGTGTGCATGATAGTTAGGGTGTCAAACCCTAATAAGAACCACTTAAGAGAGAGAGAGGAAAAGGAGAGACATGTTTTCGACATATTTTCTCTCCCCCGTATCTTTCTTCTCTGCTACTCTCGATACTCTTTTCTCATTAATACGAAGAAAAGAAAGAGAATTTACGACGAGGAGGAGGACGAGGATGAAAACGACTTGTTCCTCTCGTTCTTGTTCGTGTTCTTCTTAGGAGTACGTATTCTGTCTCGAGGAGGATTTTTAAAATTTCATTCACACGTCTCCTCTTTATTAAAGATGAGTCAATGGAGTAAATGATGAAAAGAAAAGACAAGATATACTACTAAAAGACTATAGTATTCTACACACTACCGGAGAGAGTAATAATCTAAAATGGGCACGAGGAATGAAGAGACGGAGATACTCGCGAAACAAATCGCGTCAAACGTGCTCTTATTTTTCCTGGTCTTTGGTCTCGCCGTGACGGTCGATCCGATCGCGTTTAAAAAGAGGTTCAAGAAACCTTTGCCTTTATGCATCGGTCTCATCTGTCAATTCTTAATCCTCCCTCTTTTAGGCTTTGTATCCTGCAAAGTATTCTTTAAAAACGAACCGTTATACGGAATTCCGTTAATTGCAACCGCCTCGTCACCGGGAGGGAGTTATTCAAACTGGTGGTGTTCCATATTCAACGCGGATTTACCGCTCTCGATGGCGATGACGACGAGCTCGAGTTTGTTGAGCGCGTTGACCTTACCGGCGAATATTTTGTTATACACCGAACTCGCGTTCCCGAAAGAAACGCAAGTGAAGTTATCTTGGGACGGGTTGTTTACGACGATTAGTTTAGTCATCGTTGGGATATTTAGCGGATTGTTCGTCGGGAAGACTTATCCGAGATATACGCAGAAATTGAACGCGCTCGGGAACGCGTGCGGCGTCGCGCTGGTGTTGATGGGATTCTTTTTGAGCTCGAACTCCTCGGCGCCGATTTGGGATCGAGATTGGAAGTTTTACGTCGGCGTGACTTTACCGTGCGTATTAGGTTTGATGATTTCTTTAGCCACGGCGAGGGTGTGCCGGTTGAAAAGACCGTCCTGTTTAGCCGTGGCGATTGAGGTGTGCTATCAAAACACGGCGATACCGTTGGCGGTGATTTTGAATTCGTTTTCGGACGATCCGAAATATTGCAACGGCGGTGAAGAAGGAACGGATGAAAAGATGTGCGATGCGGTCGGGTTAGCGTTAGGTGTCCCGACGTATTATCAAACGGTGCAAATATTTTCGCTGGCGGTGTGTTGTTTGTGTTGCTGGAAAGGCGGTTGGACGTTAGCGCCGAAGGACGAATCATTTTTCAACGTCATAGGGAAAAATTATCAAGTCGCCGAGAAAGAAGACGATGGGGAGGAGGATGAAAACGATGAAGAAGCGATGCGAAGTAGAAGAAGAAGCACAAGAAGAAGCGATTTTGCAACGGCGGCGAATACCACGACGGATAATAATACGAGCAGCAGTGCAGATTTAGAAGACCCGTACGCGATTGATGTGAGGTCGTATCGTTTAAGTTCGAAGGGAAGTGAGATGGTAGCGATTGCGCTAGAAGACGACAAAAACGAAGACATCGACGCCCCCGTCGCCGACGACAGATGATGATTATGATGATGAGCATAAACAATATAATGAAAAAGATAGATAGATATAATGATAAAAGAGGGATAGGAGCAAAGCGGTGGCGCGAGAGAGAAGAAGAAGAAATAGAAAGAAGAAGACTAGAAAGAAGAAGATTCTTTTAATAATAATAACGATGTAACTTTAATAGTAGTGGTAGAGAAATGATGATGATAATTTATACCCCGGCGGACTGGGTAAACTCGATGATTGAGCGGTAAAATAAGAGTACTTTTCTTCTTCTTCTCTTTACGCCGACGCCGAGTTAGCTGACGAATCCTTCTTATGGTTCACAATTTCCACAATAATCGGCAACAAGGACAACAAAATGATCACCACGATTGTCGTCGCAAAGTTTTCTTTCACCACGGGAACGTTCCCGAAAAAGTACCCGAGTCCCATGAACGAGGTAATCCAAACGCCGGCGCCCATGACGTTGTACAACGCAAACTTGGAATAGTTCATCTTGGCGACGCCGGCGATAAACGGCGCGAACGTTCTCACGATGACAAAAAAGCGAGCGAGAACGACCGTTCTCCCCCCGTATTTATCGTAAAACGTTCTCGTCTTGGCGATGTAATCTGGTTTGAAAATTCTCGGGTTCTTCCTAATCGCGACTTCCCCGAAGAACGAGCCGCACATGTAATTCACCGTATCCCCTAAAACTGCCGCGAGGAAGAGCAACCCGTACACCAACGGAAAGTTCAACACCCCTATTGCGCCTAACGCGCCGCACGCGAACAACAAAGAATCCCCGGGTAAAAATGGCGTCACCACGAACCCAGTCTCCGCGAAGATAATCCCGAATAACACCCCGTACGCCATCTTCCCGCTCGTCGCGAACAACTCCACCAAGTGTTTATCCAGATGTAAAATCCAATCGAGGATGACTTTAACGGAGAATCCGGAGGATTGTTCCGCGATGACCGCTTTCGATTTCGCCAAAGCAGTCTCCGGGAAGAGCAACGCCGACGCGGTTACCATCAACGCGACGAGTACAAACATCATCGAGCCCTTCCCGAAGAGACCCAAAAGTTTGTTTCTTCTTTTTTGACTCGCGTTATTCTCGTTCAAAACTCTCTTCTGAATCGTCCTCGTCGTCGTCGAATTTACACTTGAAATTGTTGTGTCTTCTTCGCTCTGCTGCTGCTGACGATGATAATCCCGCGCAGCAGCAGCCGCTTTGGCGGCGACTTTGCCTCTCTTAATAGTATTATTATTATTATCCAAACTAACTACCGATGATGATGATGATGACGACTGATGCTGATGCGAAGATGGTAATAACGACGGCATCATCACCGCCGCCACACTCAACGCCTTACCTGCTCTTCTGCCATCGCGCTTCGTTTCCGAGGCGTGATGATGATGATGATGCGGTCGTTGATGATGACGACGGCGCACACTCATCACATTTGTTTTATTCTCTTTCATCTTCTTCAATAAAGAAGACGACGACGACGTCGACGAGAGCACCCCGAACACACCCGACGAGCAACACGAAGAAGACGTCGTCGTCATCATCGCACGCTTCTCTGTATTATTACCAAATCCGGGTGTCCGTTTGAAGACAACAAGAGTTGATGAGAGTTTGTTATTCTCTTCTTCTTTTGAGGAGGAGAACTGCTCTTTTATTCTCTTCGCGTCTCTTAATGAAAAGGACGAAAGAATACACATGCGAGATCATCATCATCGAATTAAAAAGAGAGATGAATGAAGTCTCTGGTTGAGGACGAGACGCCCTCTTCTGTGTGCACAGAACGCGCAAAAAGATGCACATCAAAATCGATCGCAAAAAGAGAGAAGACGAGACGGTGTCGTCCTCCGCGGGAAAGAAGAGGGAACACATCACCGCTGCTCTTTTCTTTTAGTACGTCTGCCTTTTTTAAACGAACGGTTTGACCAAAAAACGTTCTCCGTTGTTTTACCACACAAGAACTTAGAATCATCCTCGCATATGCCGCTCTTTTCGATATACTACGAATACTAATACTACTCTGATAAAAAGAAGACGAGAAAGATGACGACGAGCAACGCGTTGAAGTCGTCTTTCTCCTTTAGTTCTTCTTCGCATCGTCATCGTTTTCGTGATGATGATGAGAAAAAGTTTAACACTAAGAGACGACTCTCGGTTTTCAAAAGATTCGAGAAAAGAAACATCGAAACGTCGTCGTCGTTACGCGTGAATGGATTCAACGACAACAGAGAGGGGTTTTCAAACGAAAAATACTCCGAAGATGTCGAGAGGAAATACAATTTTTACGACAACGCGTGTAATAAGAACGACGATTACGAGACGAAGAATAAGAGGAATGATTTTTATAGGATGAAGCCGAGCGATGATGATTTTGATGAGAATAATACTAATAACAATAATAACAATAAGAACATTCGCCCGGCGAAAGAGAAGAAGAGGAAAACAGTCGCCGATTTAATGACGAATCGAAGAAGACTGAGTTCTTCTTCTTCTTCTTCTTCTTCTTCTTCTTCGCAAAAGACGATGGGGAGTAGTAGTAGTAGTAAACGCGGGACTACCGCGGCGAGGAAAATCGAAGGATTAGTAGACGCGAAAGCGATTCAAGAGAGAGAAAAGATGTGGGCGAGAGCGGCAAAAGGAAGCGGGAAAAAGAGCGCGGAGGACAAGTACGGGTACTTGTTCGGTGACGGCACCAAGAGACAAACAACAACGCGGAGAAGCGGGGGCGAGAAAGACTTACAACACGAGGAAAAGAAGAAGACGAGATCTCGAGGCCAATCGAGGGAAGATATACGCGGGGCGTACAAAGCGCACAAGGAGAGATACTCGAAAGCGATCACGTGCGAGTTCGAAGAAGAGCGCGAGCAATTCAAGGAACGGTTGGAATCGTGGCCGTTATCGAGATTGAAAAATGAAGGATACTGCTTGTCGGACGTGCGAGCGAGGTACGAAGGGACAATCGGGAGAGACGCTTTGGTAAGAGTTCTGCGACCGAGGAGAGATTTGCCGAAAAATACGCCGTTAGGAGAGGAGTTGCCGTTTCATCGCATATCCGTCGGGGATATGGTGATTTTATCCGATAACGAAGTCGAGAGAGTGACTTTAGAGGATATCAACGTGTACGGAAGCGAAGAAGGTACGTCGTCCTCTTCGTCTATCGTCGGCATCGTCGCGAGCAGACAAATGTTTTATTTAACTATTGCAATTCCCGAGGACGATTTAGGGGACGTGTTGAGGGACGGCGAGAACGGACGACGTTTGCGAATAGATCTCTCCGCGAATACGGTGGCGTACGATCGAGCGATATCCGCGTTGGAAGCTTTTAGCGAGCCCGGGGGCATGCCGGGATTAGAACGTTCCAAGATGAACGACAGTAGTGGTGGTAACAAGAAAAGCGGCGGGGACAGTAATAAATTATCTCAAACGGCGTATCAAACGTTTCAAAGGAGTTTACTCGGGTTCGTTTCCTCTTCCTCGGTGAACTCATTAGCGTCCACCCCAATTAGCTGGAAGAACGACCAAAGAATCGACCAAGCGATGTCGTCGTACGCGAAAAATTTGAATCCATCGCAACGGAAAGCAGTCAAAGCCGCCATGCAAAACACTTTAACGCTATGGAGAGGACCACCTGGAACGGGTAAAACGAGAACTCTGGTTGCTTTAATCGCGTCTGTGGTGAATTATGCAAACGTACAGGAGAATGGCGGCAAAAGCGACAGAGGAAAATCTTCTAATACGCAAGCGTCGTGGAGAGGACCGAAAGTTTTAGCGTGCGCGGCGTCGAACGTCGCCGTCGATAACATCTTGGATGCGTTACTTCGAGAAAAGATAGATCGCTCGATGAACATTTTACGCTTAGGTTCGCCCGCTAGAGTACAGCCGTGGTTGTTAGAGTCCACGTTGAGTCATAAAGTCGCGTTGCATCCGAAGGGTAAAGAAGCGAATAGCATTCGCGAACGGTTTCGAGGCGTCACGTCCTTGGAAGCCGCGAAAGCCAGAAAACAAGCGCAACAGTTAGACAGGGAAGCGGCGATCCAAGTAGTTAACGCGTCCGATGTGATTTTAGCCACGTGCGTCGGCGCCGGCGACGATTTACTCGCCGACCGCGTCTTTCGCTACGCCTTTGTCGACGAAGCCGCGCAATGCGTTGAACCGCACACTCTCATTCCTTTGACGAAAGCGTTGGCGGGCGTGTTAGTCGGCGATACAAAACAGTTACCGCCAACAGTGGTCAGTCGAGACGCAGTTGCGATTGGTTTACAGAGAAGTTTAATCGAACGACTAGAATTGTTAGGCGTCGAACCGTACTTACTGGAAGAACAATATAGAATGCACCCGGGCTTAGCGGCGTTTTCCTCGGTTCGGTTTTACGATCGACGGTTGAAATCGGTGCCGAAAGCGAGCGAACGCGTAGCGCCGAACGGAGTCAATTGGCCGAGTACAATGGTTCCGTTAGCGTTCGTCGAGGTCAAAGGCGAAGAAATGCGAGCGCCGGATGGAAACTCCATCTTTAACGTCCAAGAAGCCGAAGAGTGCGTGAGAGTGGTACAAAAGCTCTTACTCTCCGGAGACGTGAAAAACGCGGGCGATATTGGCATCATAGCGCCGTACGCCGCGCAAGTTCGAGCGATTAGCGAAGAGTGGAACCGAAAAGTAACGAGCGATGTCAAGCTGAAAAACACGTCCGTAGTCGAGGCCGACAACCCGGAAAGCGCCAAAGACGAACTCGAAATCCGCTCCGTGGATGGATTCCAAGGCAGAGAGAAGGAAGTTATCGTTTTGTGCACGGTAAGAAACAATCGTCAAAATCAACTCGGATTCGTCGCCGATCCGAGACGATTGAACGTCGCGATTACGAGAGCAAAAAGAGGATTAATCGTCCTCGGCCATCGAGACACGCTCTCGACGGATCAGTTATGGCAGAAATGGCTACAGTTTGTCGATAAATACGAGTGCGAAGTAGAAAGCGCGGACGTTTTTTTAGATGAATCATAAAACACTACTGTAATATTAATACATTTGTTATTCGCAGAGAAGAGCACGCAGCAATTTGAAGAAGAAGAGTTTCTTTTATCATCATCATACATCTTTCGCAACGAATTTCAACGCCGCACCGTTCATGCAATATCGAATCCCAGTCGGTTTCGGCCCGTCCTCGAACGAGTGTCCTAAATGCCCTTGACATCTCTTACATCTCGTCTCCGTCCTCGGTAAAAACATGATGCTAAAATCCGGCACTTCCGTCACCGCGTTCGGTAAATGGTCGTAAAACGACGGCCATCCCGTCCCGCTGTCGTACTTTGTCTCCGAACTGAACAACGGGTTCTCGCATCCGGCGCACACGTACGTGCCCACTCTTTTCTCGGTATACAACGGTGACGATAACGGTCTCTCCGTCGCTGCTTTTCTCAACACTTGATACGCGAACGGGTCTGTGTCTGCGGCGTTTGATAATCTTTCTCGCCACTCCTCGTCCGTGAGCGAAAACTCGCCTTCTCGTCGTAACATTTGCATGGATTTCGCATCGGCAAATTCATTTTCATTATTCGATGATAACGACGACGATGCCGCGAAAGCAGACCCAGAATTTGAAGAAGTTTTAAAAGAAGAGGGAATAACCATCGCTAACGTCGCCGCGGATGCGTTGATCAGAGCGCTTCGTCTGCTGCTTGAACTTCTTTTCTTCGTTTCCTCGTTCGTTTCCTCGTTTCCGTCCTCGTTTACGTCATCGTGTTGTTCTTGCGCTCTGACGACGTTTCTTTTAATCGTTCTCGCTTTCTTGTTGTTGTTGCTGCGAGAAGAAAGGCTACTAAGAAAAGCGCTCGTCGTCGTCGTAAACGTCGTCGCTGAAGAGGAAGACATTAGTAGTACTATATATATTTGTGTTGACGTGTTGTTGAAATGAAGTATTTCAACAGTCTGTTGTGTGTTAAGCTTCATAGTATTAATATGGTACATTACACACAAGAACAACAACTACTACTACGTACTACTCTAGGTATATAGACGCTACTAAACTGCGACACCATGTTGTATGTCTACTAAATCTTCTTCTTTCATTCATTCTAAAAGAAATTGTGAATCTCCTCGCACTCGTCTTCGACGAGCTGCTCTAACGCGTTGTTGTCCATCGGGACGGTGATTAAATCCTCGTTGTCGGAAACTTTCTTAATCTTGATCAACTCGTGATCGGTGAACTCGGTGAGGACGCCGCGCAAGGCGAGCTCGGCGGTGACGAGGAAACTCTCCCGCGAAAGTTGGAAGAGTTGCGGGAAGGTGAGTCCTTGACCGTTTTCTGAGATTTGAGCTTCGGCGATGATGCGGTAGATGATTCGCGCGTTCCTCGTTAAGGATTTTAGAACGTTCGCGGCACCTCGGACGTGTCGTTCCTCACCTTTGCTCGCCAGGAGTTGCGGATCGTTGGCGGTTTCCTTGGCGTACGGCGCGAAGGTGACTGCTTTTTGGTAAATCCAGTTGAACTTTGCGGCTTCTCGTTTGGACCATAACAAAGGAGCGTTGACGTGATCGACCGAGGCGATTAAGTGCACTCGAGGGAACGAAGACAGCTCGCCTAAAATCGATTGCGTTTCCGCGTTGCGCATAGCAACGCCGTCGATGTTATGCACGACGAGATACAACCGAGACGCGGAGCCGCCGTCGTTGAAAGACGCCGTCGATTGGTAATGATTTTTGTCTCTTTCGTACGACGCGTTGACGTTCGCATCACGCAACGACGCGAGAGCAGCAGCGGAGTTATTACCATTGCCTCCGTCTCGTCTGCTACCTCTCGTGTTCTTTGTCGCCGCCGTTCCTCCGGTTGTCGTCGTCGTTGTTGTGTTGTTCGTGATGTTATGCATCATCATCGCATCGCCGTTTTCGTTTGTTTTTTCTCCTCCTCCTCCGGAATGATCCGTCGTCAACTCTGCAATTCGTCTCAATAAAGCCTGCGCGTTATTCGCGACATCAGCGAAACCATTATTACTACTCCCACCGTTATTATTATTGGAAGAATGATGCATCAAATTCTCGGATTCGTCCGACAACGCAAACGCGCACTGGTTCAAAATCGCCAGCGCCGAGACTCTTTGCTGATACCCGTTGACAACCACAACCGCCCCGTCCAGAAGATACCTCCTCGCGAAATCCTCTAAAACTTGCTTCTTCGACCCGAACCCATATAATAAAACCGAAAAATCGTGCGTCAAATACCTAAACCATTCCGGGTACCTCATTTCCAAACTCTCCGCTTTCCTCTTTCTCTCCTCGTAATGCGACACCGGCAAGGAAGACAACGCGTTGCGCACCGTCTCCTCGTCCGCTAAATCTAAATCCGCCAAGTTTGCGTTCTGGTTTATTGTTCTCCCGCCGCCTCGTTTTCCTTTCGCGGATTGGTAGCCTACTCTTTTATTAGTAGTATTACTTCTTCTCGTATTCGTCGTATTCCTTTCGCTCGCGAGGCGTCTTTGCATCTCTCCTAAATCCAAGACGTAATGTTTCTCGTCATTTTCATCATCATCGTCCTTCTTCTTTTTCTCGTCGTCGCTCGTTTTCATCATCAAATCTTGTTCTTTTGCGACGTCTTCATCATCGTTTTTATCGTCATCCGTATCGTTCATCTTTTGTTGTTGTTGTTGTTGTTGTTGTTCTCGATGCATCATCATAAACTCGTAACTCTTCGCTTTATTCTTGTACGATTTCGGAAAGGCTTTGGCTATTCTCCCTTTCTTTTGTTTGTACAAAGCGTTATTATTATTAGTAGTATTATTCGCTTTTGACTTTGGAGGAGGCTTATTAGGAGGATTATTATTATTAGGCGCCATCTTTAGTGCTATTCTGTTACGAGTGGTAGTATTCACCACTCGTAACGTCTTCTTCTCGCGCGTCTCTGTTTTGAGGCATTCGCGCTTTTTGAAAAGATTTTCGAAACTGTCCAGCTTTTTTATTTAGGGCCTGACACCCTAAAACATTCGTCTCTCCATTTTTTTTTATCCACAACATTGGAACAAAGAGAAACGCGTCATAAGGAGAAGCGAGACGACGACTCTTTGTGTTCTCATCATCAAGAAAGAGAGGTATAAAAGAGGAAAAGACGTATTGTTCGTTTTCTCTGTTATTTCTGTCTCGTTGTTCTTAGTACAGAGTGGTATATTTCTTTTATATAGAGTACCGCAGGACCATTACGAATAAAATACTCTTTCGAGATGATGATGACGACGAAAGCAACAACACGCATCGGAACGTCATCATCGTCGTCGTCGTCTTCGATGACGACGACTCGGGAACGGATGTTGGGAGGAGTTTTGCCAAGAAGAAGAACAAAAAGAAGACATTCAACTGCTTCGAGGGGAAAAGTCGCCGGGGGTTTTATCGTCAGAGCAGCCGAAGAACAAGATGGAGAAGAAGAAGATAAAGCGACGTATAAAGAAACGTTCGACTCCTCCACCGGGCAGATGGTGAAAACGCTGACGCAATCGATCGAACAGATAGATGTAAACGGACAAACGTGGACGCAACGGCGAGGTTCACCTTCGGGAAAGAATAAAGAGAATAAGAAGGAAAATGCGGTCGTGTTTATCCACGGTTTAGGTTCGAGGGCGTACACGTTTCGACAAGTCTCGGTGTTGTTGCAAGAGAAAGGGTACGAGACGTTCGCGCCGGACGTGGTCGGACACGGGGATTCGGAAAAACCCTCCTCGAATGGAGGATTTAAGTACGACGAACGGTCGTACGTGGAGGCGATGGAGACGTACGTAGAGAAAGTCGCGAATGGGAAACAAGTCGATCTCGTCGCGCAAGGGTACGTTATTCCGCAATACGCGATATTGTTGGCGAGGAAGCGACCGGATTTGTTTCGCCGAATAATTTTAATGAACATGCCGTTGGACGGGAATCACAACTTGGCAGCGCCGTTGGCGACATACGCGCAAATGTTTGGCATGGGGAAAGGGAAAGCGTTCGATGCGGTGTCGTTGAATTACATGGGGAACGAGTTTGCAATCGGCGGAGATGATATGAAAGAGTACGAGAGAGCGTACGTCGGGAGCGACGCGGAAAACGCGCGAATGGCGGTTGAAATGACCGTCGCGAACGCAGACTTTAAAAACTTGAAGAAGAAAGTAAAAGACGCGTACTTCCAGGGTGGCATGCCGAAAACCAGAATCGTTTGGGGCGTCGCGGATAAATACCTCGACCAAGCGCCCATGTTCAGCTGGGCCTCGGACGCTCGAGCGAGCGAGAAAGCGCTGAGAAAAGTCGGACACATGCCGCAAGAAGATTTCCCGCAAGTCACCGCGGATGCCATCGACGAGTTTTTCACCTCCGATTTGAAAGTTGGCGCTCTGAAATCGGTCCGAGGGAGGAAAGTTACCGCCGACGACGGTCAAGGATAACTAAAAAAAGAACATTTCATCATTGTAATACCGCGAGCGAATACCTAAAAAAAAGAAGGAGCATTAAATTAGATACAAAAAATGTCCTCCTTTCCCTCTTCTTTCTCATCATCATCATCGTCGTCATCTCAAATCAGACTCTTTCTCGCGGGCGATTTCATGCCTGGACGAGGTGTCGATGCGGTCATGCCTTCACCTTGCGCTCGGGAAATCCGCGAAGGATTCTGCAAAGATGCGTTCGATTACGCGCGATTGGCAGAACAAAAACAAAAAAGACGTTTTGCAGATACGAAGAAGAAAGTTTCCGCGCGAGATGTGCTCGGAGAAGTCGCCAAAGTCATCGAGAGGTTTGAACCTCACGCGAGAATGCTCAATCTGGAAACCAGCGTGACGAAAAAGTCGTCGTTTTATCCGCACAAAGGCATCAACTACCGCGCATCCGAGGAGAACATGTTCGCGTTGTTGGATGTTTTAAAACCAGATATCGTTTCCTTGGCGAACAACCACGCGATGGATTTTTCGAGAGAAGGGATGGAGGATACGTTAAAATTCTTCGATTCGATAGAAGGTAGCAGTGATAATGCGTCGCTCGGGTTGCGCGTGAAACGCATTGGTGCCGGTTGGAACATTGCAGACGCGATGAAACCGGCGGTGCTGGAAAACGTCTACCCGTACGGATTCGCGCCGGCGAGGAACGATAAGCGAGGCGTCGACGTCGCGGCGTTTGGGCTGTGCTTCGAAGACAGCGGCGTGTCTCGAGAGTGGCAGTCGACGGAACGATCAATGGGCGTGTTTTTGGCGACAGAGGATGACAAAGTGCCGGAGCGCTTGTTGAGCGCGATTGCAAAGATGAAGAAAGAATCCTCAAACAACGCGATCGTCGTCGTGTCCGTACACTTCGGTTCGAATTGGGGATTTGAGGTTCCGAGAGCGCACGTGACCGCGGCAAAAGCGCTCGTCGATGCCGGCGCAGATATAGTTCACGGTCACAGCTCCCATCACGCGAAAACGGCTATGCTGTACAAGAAAAAACTAATCTTGTTTGGATGCGGTGAATTTTTCAACGATTACGAAGGCATTCGACCGCATCCCGGCTTTCCCGAGACCTCGTACTTAGGGCATTTGCGTTTGCTCTATTTCGTCGACGTCGACGCGAAAACGCACAATTTTAGCAAACTAGAAATTGTTTTGATGCGTCAAAAGATGTTCGCGCTGACGACGTTGGAAAATCCTCGAGAAGAAGCCGAACAGTTCTTGGCAACTTTGAGGCAGCAATACGCGTTTGGGCATTTGAAATTGCAGCTGAAAGGGGACGGGACGACGTTGATTGCCTGGCCGGATGATGCGGTCAGATTGCGACGACGCTCTGACGATGATGAGCTGTGAAGAGAGTACGTGGCAGTTTTATTATAACGTGCAATTACGCGTCAAAAATACAATCGATCAATCTTCTAAGTTCTACGCGTACCTTTAGACAATCGCGTTCGAGGCGACGCTCTGGTTGGCGACGGCGCCACGATGCTCACTCCTGCGGCACCATTAGTGTTATTATTATTATTATTATTCGCGGTGAGCGGCGACAGACTCGGCAACGGCGGCAAATCTGCTTTCTTCGTTGGAGGAGGGAGTATCGCAGTTTCCGATCGGACGAACAATTTCGGTCGTCGCGCGAACGAAACGTTGTTTGCGCCCACGTCCGACACTTGCATCGCATTCGCGTCTTCTTCCGCTCGTGCGACAGTTCTTCTACTTTGTCGATGACCCGCGGCGGCAATATCGAAAGGCGATCGCGCTAATCGGTGCGTTTGCGACGCGCGCAAAGCGTCGCGAGGAAACTCGTCTCCAGATGCCGGCGAAGTCGTCAACGGTCTCAAGAACGGACTCGGTTGCACCTCGGAGTTTCCAGCTGCTCTCAATACAAAATCTGGAGTCGACGATTCTGCCACCGCAGAAACAGCTTCTAATACCGTCACGTCCGCATTTAATTTATCCTCCGTTTTCATTCTCTCCATCTCGCGGCCTAACTTTTCTCCGCCTTTCACCGACCCGGTGCCTAAATTATCCGTCGACATTTGTTGCACAACTACCGGTAAATCTCTAACTCGCTCTTCTAACATTTCAATCGTTTCTTTTTTCGCTTTGCCCCAAGCGATCGCGCCGCCTCGTTTTTCTAAATCGAGAATCCTCGCGTACGCTTCCACCGCTTCCGTCGCGCGACCTCGCTGTAAAAAGTAAAGAATCGTGTGCTCTGCGCTCACATCTTCGCGTATTTTGTTCTCCCAAAGCCAGGATAAAAACGCGCGTTCCATGCAACCATTCAGTGCCGTGTTTTGCAACGGCAAGGCGATGATTTGATCGAGTTGTCGAACGTCCGCGCAGTACTCTGCAATTTTCATGGTCAAGATGTTCGCCAATTGTTCTACGACGATCGACTCTTCTTCTCCTGATCTCACGGCTAAACTCAACTGCTCTTTCGCGCATAAAAATGCCTCCGCGACTAATCCCAATTCAATTCGTACTTCTACCTCCAACGTCGCCTTCTCGACGCTTTCAAACGTGAAATCGTTTCGATCTCTCGCTCGCAGCGTTCGCAAAGCCGCCGCGGTTTCGCCTCGTAAGTGCACGACTTTAACAAATTGTAACGGTAAGAAGCGGCCAGATAACGTCGCGCAGTTCGGCAAGGCTTCGTTCGTGATGATATCTTTTAACGGATCGTTCGCGAACGTCCAAGACTCGTCGAGTAAAGATGCCAATCGGATTTCAGAGTACGTCTTGGAACCGATTCGAGCGTTGCGAGCGTACCGAGCTGGAGCGTCTTTCCACGGCAATCCCGCGTCGAGGACGTAATACAGAAACAAAGATTTCTTTACGATTTGAGAAACCTCTTCGTCTTCTGTTCCTTCTCCTCCTTTTCCTCTATTATTACTACCGTCGCCGTCGCTGCCGCCCCAGATGGCATTCAACGCGTCCGGTACGGATTTGAACGGGTAAGACGCGACATCCGCATTTCCGCTCTTCTCTTTCAAATATCGCAACAAAACGTCTACGAACAAACAACACTCATCACTATCGTCGTCGTCGTTAGCATTATCAAACCCGAACGCACTCTTCGCGTTCGTTCGCCTCTCTTTTACTTCGTTGGACCACTTCGCGGCGCCGGAAAACTTGTTCCCTAGATGCCCTCTTTTCAAAAACCCTTCCTCGACCGCCCACATCGCCGCTTCCGCTTTGTTCGCTAAATTGATAGACTCGTCGCGCAATTCGTTCAACTTTTCAATCATTTCACCACTCTTGCTATTATTATTGTTAATGTTGTTGTTGTTCCTTCTCCTCCCGCCGTCCTCGGCGCCGAGCGTCTCGAACGCCCTCCGCGCGCATTGAAACGTCGCCATCGACCTCGCCAACGACGACGATATATCACCATCTCCTCCACCATCTTTGCTCTTCAACGTTTTACTCATCTCCTGTTTCTCTTCTTCCATTAAACCCTTCATGCATTGAAAGACATTCTCCCCGTCCCTCAACCTCGCTTCCACGGCGTCCGCCGAGACGCAATTCGCGTCGTTCGAAATCTCATCGATAAAATGTACGATCACGTTCGCTAATCCAATTCGCACGCACAGGCGGAATATATCGTTCAATCTGTCCGTATCGTTCGTGCTTTTATCGCTCTCAGTATCGCGAAAACCACCGCACTCTGCCGTTACATCCGGAAACGCATTCGCGACCGTTCGGTGGCAAATGCGAACGAAAGAAACGTCGATGAAGTCTTTCATGCGCGCGGATTGGAGGAGTTCGTAACACTTAATCTGATCCTCGGTCGTGAAAGAATAAGAATCAATGTTGTTGTTGTTGTTGTTGTTGTTGGTATTCATCTCTCTTCTCTTCTTTGTTCTTGTTGTTGTTATGTACTAAGAGTGCTTTTCGTGCGTTTACTCAACTGAGGAATTTGAAAGCAAAAATCGGAAAAGAGAGAAAAATGTAACAAAAGTACTTTACGACATGTGAAGAACGACGATGAAGTTATGAAGAAGAAGAAGAAGAATTAAAACGTTAAATACTTCAGAACGCGTGTTGTTGTAGTTGTGCGTATTCTTTGGGCATCTGTTACAGTTTTTGTTGTCGTGATCGTCGTCGAAAAGTCTCTGATGTGAACATCTCTCTCTCTCTCGTCGTCATCAATCATCAAAACTTCTCTACATCTTCTTTTTTTTCTTATACTGCATCATCAAATCTTTCACTTTTTGTCCTCTGACGACCATGTTATCTAAGATATCGTTCTTTATGACGTGATCGTCTAACATTTTCTTGATCCGTCGGTGTTCGTCCGTTTCCGGCGGGATTTGTTTCCTCTCGTGTTCGTTTCTTCGCTCGGTCGGTTTGAGTTGCATGCCGAGCATGTGTTCGTATTCTTTGATGCGGCCGGTGCGGGAGTCGATTTCGTGCTCGTCGTCTGGATGTGTAAAGGTTGTTTCGTCCGTGTATCGGTGCTCCGGGTGGGCGTAGATGGTCGCGTCTTGTTCGTTGGTTTCGGGGTCGACGTAGGATTCGGAGACTCTGTGGCCGTGCGCGAGCGGGTGGTCGTCGTCCGGGTGGTCCGGGACGAACAAATCCGGGTCGGTTGGGTATTTCAGTAACGTCAACGTCCTGTTAGCGATTCGCGTTTGAACGTCCACTAAAGGCGAGTTGACGCGGTAATCGAAATCTTTCTCGTGCCTTGAGAAATGCGACGCTTTCGAGCGCAAGTATTGAAACGTCGAAATTTCATTCGCCGTATCCGCCGGTAACTTTAATAACTGAATCAATTTATTCAGCGGTCGCACTCTTAACATGTGCGCCGGTTTTGCACTTCCGTCGCTCCCGACTAACTTCCAGTGTTCGTTTCTAGGTTGGACCAAATCTTCGCTCTTTAAAATAATCGCGTGGTTGCGATACGGTCCGAGCGCGAACGCGGCCACTTCAAAGTTCACCGCCGTCCAATGCGCGGTTGTTCTCAACAAGTCAATCACGTCCTCTTTCTTCACGTTTCGCATTTGCTTGTGCTTTTTCAAATGTTCCCACTCTCGCTCAAACTTTTTCGTCAACTTTTCCCATCTCTCCTCGCCGAAATATTTTCGTTGCAATCGTCTTTCCTTTTCGTGTAAACCTCCGATGGGAAACGTCCTCGGATCTCTCACCAAATGCACGTACGTCGCTTTCCTCAAATACGTATCCGCAAACAACGGCAACAAATACTGCGCGTACGGATCTTTCCATCCCCACCTCGGAATATCTTTCTTCGACACGTACGTTTCCGTTTGATCCGGGTGCACCCACTTCTCCTGCCTCGCGAACATCCTACACAAATGGTCCGCCACGTCGTATTGCAACTTATACGGCATATCGTTCGGATCGTACAAAGGTCTCTTCGCCCACTCCATGATGTCTAAAACCATCGTATCCACTCCACTTTCTTTTTGTGCCACAGAATTCCCGTCCTCGTCCACTGGACCGAACTGTACCGCGTTCGCTTCGAATAAAAACTTCTCTAAAGACTTCCCCGCGCCGCCGCCGTCGCCGCCTATGATGACTGGATTCGAAGGAATTTGCGTGCAGTTCCACCCTTTATGGACGACGAAATGGTTCATCCACGTTCGTTTTCTTGGCGGTGGTTGTTCGAGTTGCGGTGGTTGCACTTGTTGATTTTGTTGATTTTGTTGTCCTCCTTGAGACGAGGAAGTGGATGCTTTCCTCGGTGAACTTCGTCTCGGCGACCGTCCTCCTGTTCCTCTTCCGTGATTCCCAATCGCCGCGTCAACTTCTCGGGTACAAAATGTAATCGTCAAAATCATCATCGAGAACAGAAGACAAACTTTGCTTCTTCGGAAGAAGAAGCTTATTGAGGAGAAAAACATAGTAAATCGTAAAGTCTTTAGAAAGTTTTACTCTTCTTTAATAGTCCTTTCTCTCTCAATGAGCTTCTTCTTCTTTGTCTTCTTCTGTTGTTACAAGAAGAGCTCGAAATGCAATATCGAACGTCCAAAAGGGCGAATTACTTCTCTCAAAAGAATTTTGAGGAGGACAGACGAAAAGAGGAAGACGACAGCGTCGAATGAGAAAAACGCAGAAAACGCAGATAGATTTTTGATACAACAAGAGAGTCAATTTCGTTGACCTTTTCCACAGACAAGACTTCACAAAAAAAATGCGTTTTTTCCTCCTCTTCGTACTCGTCACAGCCCCGGCGTTGTTCTTCTTACTCAACGTCGCGAACGCGAATATCGAGGAGGAAGGTATTGGTGGCGAGAAAGAAGGAGTGGTTTCTTTGGAAACGCGCTTGGAATTCGCGGAGGAAGCGGAACGAGAGATCGAATCCGATGTTGTTTTCCCCGCAGAAGCATCCGATGATGACTTCGATATCAAAGACGACGACGAGGATGTATCACTACTCTACGCGCAAATAACCGAAGATTTAAAACCATTCCTAAAGAATAAAGTCACCAGAGAAATGACCAATCGAGCGCGCGTGAAATACGGGACAGAGAACCACCGAGCGTTCGGATTCGTTTGGGTGAAAAACGAGTTGTTTCTCGCCACGAGAAGACCTTCGCGAGAGTTTAACGGACACCACGTCCAGTTGATATACGAGTACTTTTACGATTTGTGCGAGGTTTTTGGAAAAACAAAAACGAGGGAAGAGGATGGAGAGATGAGCAGCGAGGATGGTTCGGAGTTGCCGCCGATGGAAATGGCGTTATCGACGTTCGATTACAACCCTCCGGACGAGGAACGACTTCCGGTGCTTTGCTTTTGCCGCGACCTAGAGTTCCCGGAGGAAACCGGGTGCATTTTACACCCTGGGTTTGGGTTTAGGCACAACAAGATAGACGAGAACGTGTACGCGAGAAAAGAAGAGTTCGATGAAGATTTCCCGTGGTCGAAGAAGGACGAGAAGTTAGTCGGGAGGTTTACCATGTACCCTCGCATGGGGCGGCACGCGGAGATTCGAGCGAGGAAAAATTTCGTCGATTGGGCGGAGAATCGAACCTCCTTGGAGGATGGTTTTTTAGACGTGAAGATGTACTCGAAAATCTCCTTGAGAGAACACATGGAACACAAATACATTTTACACTTGGACGGTCAGGGCCACTCGTTTCAGTTCGAGGAAAAGCTCGGATTGAACTCCGTCGTCGTCAGCGAGAAGAAATTGTTCCAGACGTATTTCAGTAAATTTTTAAAGCCAAAGACGCATTACTTGGAGTTTTGGGAAAACGACGAGAAACCAGAGGACGTTTTAGAGGTTTTACACTACGCGCGAACACACGACGAAGAGATGCAACAAATCGCCCAAAACGGTCAAAAGTTTGCCCAGAAATACTTCACCAAGAAAGCGCGATTAAAGTACTACCGAGAGTTGTTTCGAAGATTCGCCGAAGAGGCGATGGCGTACGAAGTTACGGAGACACCGGAAAACGCCATTCGAATATGTTGTCCCGGGCACGCGTGCGAAGAAAACGACATCGACGTTAAAAAGTACGCCGAAGAAAACTTTTAATAACACACATATAGAGAGAGAAAGTAGATAGAGCAGCTGTAGATTTAGAGACATTATTGTAAGTAGTTTGGGATGATGATAAGCAACACACCAAAAAGGGAATCCAATTCTCGTCAAAACTATGCTCCCACGACTCATCAGAAGAGGCATAAAAATGATCAAGCACTTCTCTCCACACATCAGCGGCACGAACGTGCCTCAGCACTCAGCGACGATGAAGCCTCGAGTTGGTGGTGTCACAGTCGCTTCTTCGTCGCCTTTTTGTTCGGACAGAAATCGTTTCCAATTCAAGCCGTCAAAAAACGGAAGACTTTTATACGGAGGAAGAGGAGGACGAGGAAGACACATCTCCTCAACGTTTTCTTCTCATAAAGACGAGAAAGACGAGAGTACTCGCGATGATACTGATGCTGAGAATGATAAGGAGAAGTATTATTCCGCGAAAGCTATTCGAAGAGGCTTCATGGATAAAACGGTTGAGTACGATAAAAAGTACCTCTATCACGGGAGGAAGCGAGTGTATCAAGGTGATGAGGATGATGATTCAGACGACGAGAAACAGATGAAGAAAAAGATATTCCCGTTCACGACAAAGAACGGGTTAAATTTTGAAGGCGTCGAAGCGGAAATACACGAAATCGAAGAGATTGTCGTCGGGAACGATATGATCAGCGCGGATCGAATACGGCGCGTAGAGGAGACGGTATCGAAGAGAGTGTTTAGCGTGCTCCCGATATTGGAGAACGTGTACGATACCGGGAACTTTTTAGCGGTGTGTCGATCCGCAGAAGCGCTGGGTATAGGCGCGGTTGGCGTCGTCGCAGAGAAAGGTTTGGTTTTTAAACAGTCCGGACGGACGAGCGGAGGCGCCGTGAAATGGCAGCACATCTCGCAGTACGAATCCACAAAGGAGTGCATTGAAAAAGTGAAGAAGCGAGGGTTTCGAGTTCTGGTGACGGATTTCGATAACGAGAAAGCAAAATCGGTTGAAGAGTACGATTGGGCAGAGGTACCAACGGCTGTGATATTCGGTAACGAGTTGGATGGAGTTTCGGAAACCGCGAAGGAGTTGGCGGACGGGAAAGTCTACTTGCCGATGTCGGGTTTTACGGAGTCGTTTAATTTATCCGTATCGGCGGCTCTTTTACTATATCACGCGACAGAAGATAGAAAGAAGAGAATAGCAGCATCATCATCATCATCGCACGAACAACGGGGAGACATGAGCGAAGACGAGGAACGTTTGTTGCGTGCGATTTGGTTGAGTCGTTCAGTCGCGAATTATTCTAGGCCAAAGTACATGAAAGGGTTAATCGAACGGTTCAGATTACGAAAGAAGAAAGGAGAAGAAGGGGAGGAGAGAACAACAACAACAACGATCGTGCACGATGATTTCAACAAGAAAAGCAACGATGACGAAAAAGAACACGAGGACATCGTTGCTTTCCAAGAAATTTTGCAACCGTCGCAACTTTTAAAACGAGGGAAGTTCTTAGACTAAGAGAGAGATAGACGACGCACTCGCACCAGATAGTATTCAAGTTTGTATTATTAAATTAAAAAGTTGTAGCTACGTAGTTTTATATCACTGTTGTGTTAATGCTAAATGTTGTTATAGATAGATAGATAGATAGATAAGATTTTCTCTTCGCGGTGTATATCACCGAAGAGGTCTGAAAGGCACGTACGGAATCCCTTGGTTTTCGCAACATTGCGGGCACGCAAACTTAATATTCGCCTCTTCTTGCTCGTCCAAGCCAGGCGGTTGCATGCCGATGCACTCGTAGTGAAACCAGCCGTCGCATCGGTCGCAGCAAATCATCGAGCGTTTCGCATCGTACGCGGATCGACAGACGCAATAGAGTTCGCATCGTTCGCCCAACTCCTCCAGTTCGTCTTTGAGATGCACGGGTAACGCTCGACCTTCGCGCAAAAGAACGCGAGCGGCTTCGATTGGAATGGATTTATCTTCGACGACGGTGGCGGCGTGTTCGAGCCAAAGTTGACCGGCGGATTCTAAGGCAAACGCGCGATCGGCTAATGGATCGACACCACCTCCTGGACAAAGGCCAGCGGCTACGGCGGTCTCTTTCAGTTCGTGCAACTCGATGAGTTTTGGGAACGGCGGGCCTCGCATTAAAGACGTGGCGCGTTGTCGCCACGCCGGGCCGCACACTTCTCTCATCATCGCTAACGTCTCCTCGACCGGCTCCAATTCCATGGCTAATGCACCTTTCATGCCCGCAAAGATTTGTTTCTTCAGGTCAATTCCGACGGGTTGTTGCGTACCATCCGGACCGGTACCGCTGAGTTGATGTTGCGCTGTCGCGGCGGCGAACATTTGTTCTTGTCCCGGTTGCGGTTGCATCGCACCCATCATCTGCAATTGCTGTTGCTGGTGAACGAGAAATTGTTGATCGTGCTGTTGCTGGAACTGTTGTTGCTGCGCGAACTGTTGCTGCATGGCGGCTTGCGCTGCGATGGCAGCAGCTTGCGCGGCTTGCGCGGCTTGCGCGTCTTTGCCTACATCCATCGGCGTCGCCGCGTCCTCTTCTTTCACAGCTTCTTCTTCCTTGTCCGCCGCTTCGGGCGCGGGAGCTTCAACTTCTTCTGCAACTTTCTTCCCCTTCGCGCCTTTTTTATCTTTTGCCGCAGCTTTACCTTTCTTGCCTCCTTTCACCGGGGGCGCTGGTTTCTCAGGCGGCGGCGCGGCAGCCGGCGCTTCTCCGGCTTCCTTTTTCACGTCCTCCTCGGGCGAAGGTTCCTCCTTTCCTTTTGAATCGTCCTTCTCCTTTGCCGCTGCTGCTGCTGCTGCTGCTGCCGCTTCTCTTTCGACGTTAGCGGCGGCAACAGATGGAGGAACCGCAACTTGTGCGTTCGGATCCATCGCTTGCGTAATCGCTGCCAATATCTGTTGCTCCCCGTCGTCCTTCTTCAACTCGACCGCGAGTTGCTCCATCAGCTTCGCGTGTCGATCTCGCAAAATCAAGACGTGGACAATGTGCGGGTGCGAAATCGCCGGCGCCATGTGTAACTGCGCTTGACACAACGCCAGCTGAACGCCAAACTGTTGCAGCAAAGTGAGTTGGTTGATGGTAATATTCTTCAACTCTTCGGAGAGTAAAGTTGGATTGGCTTGCGCGCCTTGCAAAGCAATCGTGCGTTGCGTCGCCGCGGCGGTGACAGATTGGCCCATGAGCATGACGTGCTGAATGGCCGTCAATTCGGCGTTGTGCGGGTTTGCACCGCGCATTTGCGCCTCGTTGACCTTTCTCGCTCTCGCTTCGGCTTCTCTTCTGGTCGTTGCTCTCGCAATATGCGCGGCTTGCGTCTCCGCAGACGTGGAGGTTTCGAGGACGTGGTGATTGTGCAAGCACTCGCGAACGCGCAAGCACCACGCGTCGTGCGCGTTGACGATTTCAATAATCAACTCTTCTTCGGGCATTTCGCACGGAAAAGACACAGACTCTTGCAAAGCTCTTTTCAACGCTAAAATGTTCGGCCGTTTCGTTCGATGGACCGATTTATACGTCTCCAAGGACAGCGCTTTCGGCTTTCCGTTCTTTGCCACGCACGGCGCGCACACGTAGTTGTTCATCGTTTTTGCCGCAGAAGCAGAAATGTTGATGCACTTCAAATGGTACCAATCGCCGCAATCGTCGCACCCGAGCATTTGTACGCCCCCGGCTTGTCTGCAGAGACAAAATTGACCGTCTTCGGTTTCCGGAGGAATACCAGTCCCGGTGACGTCCAAAATAGCCGCGTGGATAGATTCTAAAATCGTTTGCAGAACTTGCTTGGAATTCAGTTGCACCTCTTCTTGCTTGCTCTCTTCTCCTGCAGGGCCAACAACGGTGGGAGGGGTGCTCGCGTTAACTACCGGACGACGCAACAAAGCCATTCGCAGATTGTCGTTCCACTCTTCGCATCGAGTGACAACCGCGGTCAATTGCGCTCGTTCTGGGCACATGAACGCGTCTCCTTCGCTTTCGACTTCCTTCAACAAATCTTTGAAGTCCGAGAATGGGCGTCGTTTCTGCTTCTCTTGTTCTTTACCATCGTCGTCAGCTCCTTTCGCACCAGCTGCACCATCATCACCCGCAGCAGCAGCTACTGGAACCGGAGCCGATGCCAACAACTCTCTCGCCGCTGTAAACCAAACTTGGTGATTCGCCAAGTTCGCCTCGAGCTCGTCCACTTTCGCGACAATCGCCGGTAAGTTTTTCCCTTCCGAAATCAAAGCGTCCAACTCGTCCGGACCGATCGTTTGCTTTGGCCTGCCGTTTTCATCCAACTCTGGATTCAACATTGCGTCTGCTTTTTGACGCCACTCGTCCACGAGTTTCCATCGTTTGTTGACTTCTTCGAGAAGTTTCGGATTGAGTTCGTCCAAGTCTTCGGCTTCTTCGTGAAGCTCGTCCAATAAGGCATCTTCGGGTAAGTCTTCTTCCTCTTCCTCTTGTTTCTTTGATGCTTTCGACGACTTGCCGCTCCCTTTCTCCGACGTCCCGGCGGCGCCTTCGATTCTCTCAAGAATAGACGCAAAGCACTCTCTCGCTTTCTCTTCCCAATCCAACGCACGTAATCGTTTTCTCACCGTAGCCATCGCTGGTAACTCCAAACCAAAGTCTTCGTGCGATAACTCCAATTCTTTAAACGTAATTTCCGCACCTTCTTCGCGCCATCGCGAGACGCAATCTTCCGCTTCTTCGTTCCAAGATTCGGCGTCTTCGACGCGTTCGATCAAAGCGGCGACTTCCTTCACGTAGATGCGCAAGTCCGGCGCCTCCTTGACGAGCTGCTTCGCTTCTTCCAACGTCGGTAGAGGTTGCGCCGTCCCACGTCGAGTGAGCTGTTTACCTTTCAGACACGGTTGCGCGCGTTCGAGCCACGCTTTGGTGGTGTTGACAGTTTCTTGAAGAAAATCGAACCCTTCGAGTTTGAGAGGGATGCTCGCGCCTTCGCGCACAATTTGAGCGACTTCGTCGAGAGACTTCCTGTCCGCTTCTCTCTTAGAATTCGCGCATTGAACTGCTTGACGACCTTTTACTTCCCATTTCTTCCCAGCGTCTACGTGGCCTTTCAAACTTATCAAAAGTTTCTCTTCGTCTGGAGCGACTTCGTAGTCTGCAGAGTCGAGTAACTCCTCGCCTTCTTTCACCGCCTTAATCGCTTTGTCGATCGGGTCTTTCACGAGAAGCATGTTCTTAATGTCTTCGGCCCATTGACGAACGGTGATTCGGTTCTTAAGCCACGTCGATTCGGTAACTGTAATTGCGAGCGCTTTCGAAGCTTCCAAGTGTGTCTTCAATTCATCGATTGACGTCATCGGCGTGTCCATCTTGAGCGCTTTATTGACCCAAGCGTACGCGTCGTCGACGGCGGTTTCCATCGTGGTGATCTCGTCGCAATACACACCAAGTTCTTTGCCTTCGTTGAACAACATTTCCGCGTCGTGCAAGGGAGCATTTTTGGTATCCAAAAGCGAAATGGCTCGAGCGCGCCACGTGTGCGTCTCTTCGCGCGCCTTGATGAGCGTTTGCAGCTCCATCGAAGATACCGGCAAACCGTGCGATTCTTTTTCGAGCTCATCGAGATCATGAATTCGTACTAAAGTTGCCGCGGTATCGTCGCCGTCGTCGTTATGGTCTTCGTAACTCGCACGACCACCACCTCTGCCGGTACGACCCGCGCGACCAGGGAGCGCGGCGCGAACTTTTTCCGCCCATTTCGTTGCTTTTTGAATCTGCTCGAACAGTCGATGGTGACTGGGAATCTCCACGGAAATTTTCGTAGAATCTTTCAACAACTTCTCGCACGTTCTCGGGGAAGGGTAAGGTTGCTCTTTCAAAGCGTCTGCGACTCTTTTTTCGATGTTTTCGGCATCAGATTTCAAGTTGGTGTACGATTTCAAATCCGCCGCAGTCATCGGGACCGGTTTCGTCGACAACAGTTCTTCCAATCGGTCCAGCTTCATTCGAGGAACAATTCTGTCCTTCTTGGATACTTTTTGTTCGTCGTCCACGTTAGCCGTCGTAGTCGCCGTAGCACCGGCATCTTCTCTGTCTCCTTTCTTCTCTCCGTCGATAACCATGAGGTCGTTGTCGTCAGCCCCGGCTGGCGCTTTTTCAGCAGCTTCTCCTTCGGCGTCTTTTTCCTCCTCGTCTTCTCGCTCTTCTTTTTCTGTTTCTCCTTCTTCTCCTCCTTCTACGTCGTCCTCTTCTTCGGATAGATCGTCCTCGAGCATGACGTCACCTACCGTCAACTCTTCGCCGTTCATTCTAGCTTTCAAAACCGTCAAGTCGACTTGCCACTTCTTGGCGAGCGCTATTTTCGCGGACAACTTGCGCGTCTCCGCCATCTCGCTTCCGCCCCAAACGAACTCTTCTCCCGCGACTGCTAAACTTTGCAAATCTGCAATTTCCGGCATCGGAGCTTTCTCCAAGGCTTGTTTAACTTTCTTTACCCAGGCGTTGGCTTTAGTAATCCTAGCTTTGCCACAGGCGACTGGTTTGAAGTCCGCGTTGATTTGTTTCCGATGCTCCGCCGAGGTTGATTTCTCAACCGTCGAAACGAGCTTCTCGATATCTTCCAACGTTTTGCGGTAGAAAAGAACTCTGTTGTCCGCCGCGCATTCGCATAATTCCGCGCAATGCCTCAAACACGCTTTCCGCCCGACGTTGCATTTACACACGACGCCGGAGAGGTGTAATATGGAGCGACAGATGGTACATTCCGGATCATCCTCGGCGGTTCGCGGCGACGTTCGCAATCGAGCTTCTTTTGGTTTCTTGACTATAACTACAGCTTCGGCTTCAGACGACGACGACGACGACGGCAACGATGAAGACTTCTTCTTCTTCTTCTTATCGACAACTAACTTCGATCTGACGGTCCCATCCGCGGCGAGCTGTTCCCTCGCTTGGCGTTCTTCGTTCATCATCGTTCGAAGTTCCGGTAACAACCACCTCGCGGTGTTCTCGCTAATCGTCGTCGCTTCTTCTTTTCCTTCATCTTTATCTTCGTCTTCTGCACCAAGTTTCGGTGATGTTGTATCCGCGCTATCGCACAACAACCGCTCGTGACAGAACAGCGACAGTTTTCGACACGATCGATATCGCTCCACCGCGTCGGTGCCGTGCGATAACCAATCCGGAGGCGCAAAGTTTACTTTCTCGCTAACGTTGAACCCGCAATCGACTTGCGAGTGGTAACTCTTTGGAAACGTCACGATAAAATCACCCGGGTTTTGCTCGACGCGAAATACCGGCACGTTGTCGTTTCGTAAAGTAGACGGTGGAAGCATCGCGACTACGCGTATCATCGCATCCGGTTGGTTTCCGAACAAATCCGGAACGGCTCGTTTGAACGAGTTCTCCATCGCCTCGCAGGAAGCCGCGGGAATCGCGTACCACATTTTCGCGGCGCCCGCGTGTTGATAGGTGACTGAATACAGATTATTTTCTTCCACGTGCCAACACGTCGAGGCAAACGTCGACCCGACGTATAAATACGGTTGCGACAAACCAGCCACGTGTTCCGGTAAACTTGCTAATAGACTTTCGTGTTCGCCCGGACCTCTCAACACCGGTAAGTTATTCAAATTCCACGGCGATTTTCGCATCTTTGCAACCATTTCGTCCTCTTCTTCTTCCTCCATTTTATCATTATTACCGTCGTTGTCCTCCTCCTCGTCGTCACCGCCGCCGCCAGACTTCTTTTTCGTAGCAAAAGAAGAAGGCGCGTCTCGCATCCTCGGGAACCCGGAGCCTCGTCTCGTGGTGTCGATTTCCGCCGCGGATCGAACCTCGACGTTCTCGTGCGACCCTTCTTCAACCATCTGCCAAAAACTCTCTTCCACGTCTCCGCACGGAATAGTGAACGAACCGTATTGCTGTTGTTGCGCTAAAAGCATCTGTGTTTGTTGCGGATTGTTCCTACCAAAAAACGCTAAATCAAACGCGGCGCACGCCTCTCGAAATCCATCGATGGTATACTCCGCTCCGTCTTCGAATTCAACAGCACGCGCGGCTGCTTCGCATCCGACGCAAAACCATTTCCCTTTCGGCACCTTTTGTAGCGGCGGCGACAAACAGTACGTGTGAAAGCCTTGGTCGCATCCGTCGCACACGAGAAACGTCTCCTCGTCGTCGTGCCCGCTCTGGCCGCAATGCTTGCACGACTGCGCCGTCATGCGTTCAATCTCTAACTGCTCTGCGATTTCTTCTAAACCATTCTCCAATTTTGGTCTTTTCGGTGCCGGTCTGGAACATCGAAACTCTAAATCCAACATCGCCCCGATCAACTCCTTCTCTTCCTCCGTCGGTTCTTCCTCTTTCGTCGTCGTTTCCTCCTTTGAATTTGCCGCTCCTCCTCCTTTCCCGGATGATGCTTTTCCTCCTTTCCCTCCTCTTTCCTCCTCGTTCTCCTCGTTTTTCTTCTTCTCCTCATCCTCCTCTTTCCTCCTCATCTTCTCAAACGGCAACACCCACTTCTTATATAAACATTTCAGCGAGAACGAGTTCGACGTCCCGTCGTTCGCGCGCGTTTGCGTCATCCCGGGATCTAAAACCCTCGCGATATCTCTCCACTGTTTGTTCGTTTTCACCGTTTCAAACCCTTTCAAAGGATTGGTGTTGACGAGTTCGTAGAGTTTCTGCACGTCTAACTTCTTCCCTAAAAACGTCGGCCACCGTTCGATCGGTCGGTTGAAGTGCGCGCCCATTTTTTGGCAATAGTCTTGGCGAAAGTTTAGGGTTTCATGCTGTCCAAATCCGCTTCGATTTTTCTTCCTTCGTTTTCCTCCTTGGGGGCTGTCGCGCTTCTCGTCGTCGTCGTCCTTTTCGAAGTCGTTGAGTTCGTTCACCGTTTGCACTCTCGTTTGGACTGAAAAAGTCGACGCATCAATCGCCAATCTTGAAGTGTGTTTTGAGCTCGTCGCATTGGTGGTATTGAGCACTGTTTCGGTGAAAAACTCCCGCGCGGTTTTCGGAGGTTGAATTCGGCACAGACCAAACCTCTCCGCTTGTTCGCGTATGGATGAAATGTATCGCAAAGGATCGGAAAACTCTTCCTGAGTTGGACGAAACGTCGGCGCGTCTTCGCAAAACGCGACGCGAGAGGATACTTTTTCTTCGTTTTGGGTGCTCATTTTGTGCGCGAAACGCGTTTACGGGGATAAAGACCCGCTCGAAGTATTCCGAATTCTTTCCCGCCGATCTCTTTAGACCTCTCTCCCGTCGTCGAATTCCGAAGGAATTCAACGCGCTCTTTTCGTCTCTAAAACCCGTCTTTATCCGCTCAAAAGAATATCCAGACGACGCTCGCTCGTGGTTTGTGCTCTGGAATACGCTCTCGCGCTCGTTGAGATCGATTTGAGAGCGAGAGGACTGAGAGAGTAAAGAGACTTGCGAGAGAGATATGAAGATTTATCTCCCCAACGAGAAACCAATTGAGAACAAAAAAAAAGCGAGAAAAGAATTATTTGAGTACGACTTGAGCACTTACGTGAGTGCTCAAGTCGTACTCTTTTTCAACCCTCTCTGAGTGCTTAAGCGTTACTCTTTCAGTTTTTTTACGTGCTCGAGCTTACTCTCTCGCATCCTTTTTTTGTTTGTTTTTTTTTTCTTCGAGAAAACAGTCGTTCGTTTTCTCAAAGCACTCGCATGTGAAATTGACTCTCTCTCTCTCTCTGTGAGTATACATACCGTTATGAACAACTTCGACGACGACGACGAAGGAGGAGGAATTTCAGGCGCAAAAGTGTTGACGGGATGCGCGTTCAACGAGGAGATTTCAAAGCTCGCGGTGAGTCGCACTTCCTCGGTCTTAGCCGCGAGCACTTGGAGTGGTGATCTGCATGTGTTTTCCCTCCTCGCGGGTGGTCAAGAGGAGAGTAAAGAATACGTCGGACGGTTCACGAGCGCTTCTTCGTCGTCTTCTGGAGAAATAAAGAGTCCGATTTTAGATTGCGCGTTTTCTCCTTCGAACGGTGATAACGGATGCGTGTGTTTTGGAACTCTTTCTGGTGAGTTGTTGTGCGGAGACTCCGCGACGAGAGTTTTAAAAACAGAAGGAGGAGACCAAAACGTAGTAATGAACGACGATTCGGTAAAAGTCGTCGGAACGCACAAAGACGCGATTAAAAACGTTTTCTTTCTGGAAGATAAACCCGACGTCGTGTTCTCCGCCGGGTGGGATTTGTACTTAAACGCGTGGGATTTACGAATGCCGTCGAGATCGAGGAAGATTTTGAGCAACGCGTTGCCGTTCAAGCCGCACCTGGCGGACGCGAAGAACAATCGAGTTTTATTCGTGTCCGCGGAAGGGAAGGAAAGACGATACGACTCTTCCGTGATTTTGCTGACGAACGCTCCGAGTTTCGAGAGGACAACGAGTCGGTCGTTTTTGAATAAAAAGGATTTTGGAGAAGGACAGGAGCAGCAACAACAACAACTGGGGCAGTATCAACACGTTCGTTCGTGCGCTCTGAGTTTCAATCCAAAGCACTCGTACGGCGCTCAAAGAGAAGAAGAAGAAGAAAGAAGAGACAGCAGCAGGAAACAACAACAAAAACAACAACCGTCGTGCGATTTTGTTTTGGGACTGAGCAACTCGAAATGTTCCGTCGAATTTTTTCGAGAGGAATTGGACGAGAAATACGCGTACAACTTCCTCTGCCATCGAGAAACCGTTCGCGCCGACGACGCGCCTAAGTTCGCCTTCCAGCGGCAACAACAATTTAAGCAAAAAAAGAACCAGCAACGAAAAGTCCTCCTTCACCCGATAAACGGCTGCGCGTTCATTCAACAATCCACCAACCTCCTCGTCACCGGCGGCGGCGACGGAAAAGTCGAGCTCTGGTCCACGAAAACTCGCGAACATTTAGAAACCGTGTGCGATTTTAAAAAAGGCAGTTCGATTTCCCAGCTCGCGGTAAACGAACCCGGCGACTTAATCGCCGTCGCCGTCACAAAGAATAATCACAGCAGCAGTCGCAATACTACTCACTCATCAAAGAGCAGGAAAGTCTACGTCAAGCACTTCTGCCCGGACGAAACGGAAGAGACCGCCACCCGCGCTGCGGAAAAATAATAAGAACGACTTACGCCCGCGAGAGATCATATCATCCAAGCGGAACAGAAAAGCAGCACCAGGAGTCGTCACAGCAGTACTCGAAACACTCGCAGTAATAGCAACAGCACCGGTGAAATACATATTCCTTTCTTCGTTCTTTCCATGTACTACCCAAAGAGCGCGAGAGAAAAGCGAATTTTTTGTGCTCACAATTTTCACTAAAACGACGTCACATGCGCAAGATAAAACACATGCTGACATCATCATCATCGCTTCGTGTGTCGTCAATTCACCATCGGTATTGCTGCTTTGATGGTCGTCGTGGCACGTCCTCACCCTCGTCGTCGTCGTATACGTCGTCTAAAGCTTTCAACGCGTCGTCTTCGTCCTCGTCTTCGCTTCCAAACGACGTTTTGGAGAATGCGCGGACGATTCAGACGACGGGGAAGCCACTGAAGCATCGTCCACCAAACTTTGATTTCACGGCACTGGTGGCATCCATCGCGTCCATCCGCTCGAGATTACCACTAAAAGTGACCAATTGCATGCAATTAGATCCACACACGCTGACGATGCACTTTATAAACGAGGAGAGGGAGAAGTTGGTGGTGCAATGCAGCTCGCACCCGGATTTTGCACGAGTCGCTTTAGTACCGCGCGGCGAAGCGACATCGAGGACGACGCAGACGACGCAGACGAAAAAGCGAGACCGGTTATCGTTTGGCGTTCTCGCGAACGAGATTTTGAGAGATAAAGTTTTAGTCGAAGCGTTTGTCCCGGTGAAGTTTGAACGCGTGTGCGTGTTTCGATTCGCCGAACGCGCCGTCGCCGGCGAGAGCGAATACGAGGTCGTGTGCGAAGTGACCGGGAGGAAGAGTAACGTCATCATAGTAGATTCAAAGACGAGAAATGTGGTCGCTGCGTCGCATCAAGTCGGGGAGAAACAGTCGCAGGTGAGAAGCGTGGTTTTGGGGAAGCCTTACGCGTTTCCGCCGCCGCCGCCGGGGAAAGATCCGATGGAGATTGGAGACTGCGAAGCGTTTCGGAAAGCGATTTTGAACGACGAGGACGGCGAAGACGATGACAAAAACTTTGGTTCGCTTTCGAAAGCGTTTCAAGGCGTATCACCGGCGTTAGAGCGGACGTTGCGCGCAATAGCCGCCGCCAATGCTACGGTAGGAGCAAATGAGACGAAAACGAGTGAGTATTACGAAGCACTTTTCGATGCGTTTGCGCGATGGCGCGCCAGCGTCGACCGCGCGTTAGAAGCAGTAGAAGACGAAGACGAGCGAGCGAAAAACGTCAAGGCGTATTTTAGCGAGCACACGCGACAGATTCTCCTTCACGAAACGGAAAATGCCGTCATGGTTAAAGACGACGACGAAAATGAGAACGAGAATGAGGACGAAACCCGAAGAACATCACTCGGCGCGATCTTCACAGAAATGTACGAAGAAAAATCGAACGAAAACGAATACGAATCCGAGCGCAACGATTGTTTGAAAGCCGTGAAGACCGCGTTGCAAAAATCCGCGAACAAAAAAGCTGCGTTTGAGAAACAAATCAAAGCCGGCGAGAAGCACGACGAGATGTCCTTGGAAGCGGACGCGATCATGGCGTACGCTTCGCAGTATAAGAAAAACGACGATTTTGTCAACGGTTTTGATTTCGAAACCGGCGAACCGAAAACGTTCAAGGTGGATAAAGATCTCGGCGCGATTGGTACCGCGGAAGCTTTGTATAAAAAAGCGAGAAAGTTGAGGAGAACCGCCGACGCGGTGTTTCCTTTGATGGAAGAGTTAGAGAAAGAAAGAGAATACTTGGAACAGGTGGAGTTTAATTTGCGCGAACTGTCTCTCGGAGCGGTCGACGATGAAGAAACTTCTTCTTCTTCTTCTTCGTCGTCTTCCTTGGAGGACAAGATTGTTCTCGAGGAAATTAAAATCGAGCTCGTGCGCGCCAACTTGATGAAACCGAGAGATAAGCAATCGGCGAACGAAGCTAAAGCGATGAAGGCGAAGAAGAAAAACAACAACAACGGTAGTAATAAAAATAGCAATAGCAAACAGTCGCGGAAAGAGCAACTCATGTCGGGCGTTCGACAGTACGTGGCGCCTTCGGGTAAAATCGTGCTCTGCGGCCGCAACTCTCGAGGGAACGAAGCCGTCTCTCTGCATCTTTCGCAGCCTCAAGACGTGTGGTTTCACGTCCGCGGGGCGCCAGGTTCGCACGTTGTTTTACGACAACAACCTGGCGCGATAGCAAGTGACGAGGATATGCAGTTTGCGGCTGATTTAGCCGCGTTTCATTCGAAAGTTCGGAACGACGGAAAGGTTCAAGTGAGTTACACGTCGCCGAAGAACGTTCGCAAACCGAGCGGCGTATCGAGACTCGGCATGGTGACGATAACGAAAGAAGAGGTGATGATTGGACGACCGGACGATAGCGTATCGTTTGAAAACGGAGAAACCGGCCGCGCGCGAGGAGATGTCACGGAAGACGGGTTCGATTAATCAATCAAAAAGTGCATTAATCCATCACATATGTCTTCAAATTCTTGTGTATTTGGGTGTAAAAAATAAATCAATATTTAGATGATAGATAGTAAATTATATGAGCCTCCTCTTGTCGCCGTCGTCTTTCGTCGCCGTCCTCGTTCGTCATCGTTTTGCAACTCGTTTTGTCCTCCTCTGTTTTCTTTTTCTCTCTCTGTCTCTCTGTCTCTCTCTCTCTCTCCCCTCTCTATTCCTCTCTCTTTTGTTTTGTATTCGTATCCGTCTCGTCGTTTACGCGCCTTCGGCGGACTTCAAAAACGGATCGATCGGTTTACCCAACGCGTAGACGATGAAACCAATCTCGCTCAAGTGCGCGTGGTCCAAGATATTTCTCCCGTCGAACACAAACGCCGGTTTGTGCATGACTTCGTAGATAGCTCTCCAGTCGTACGTCTTGAACTCGTCCCATTCGGTCATGATGGTCACGGCGTGCGCGTCCTTCAACGCCTCCGTCGGCTTCGAGTAGCACGTGATGCTCTTCATAGCTTCTTCGCCCATGTCCATTCTGACTTGTTCTTCCGGCACTTGCGGGTCAAACAACGCAATCTTGGCACCATCTTCAATCATCCCATGCGCGACGTCAATCGCCGGCGTTTCGCGAGTATCCCCGGTGTCCTTCTTGAACGCAAAGCCGAGCATGGCAATTTTCTTGTTACGAATGGTGTTGAACATGGCGGAAACAACTCTTCTCACGAATCTGGTCTTTTGATAATCGTTCATGCCAACGACGGAGTACCAGTAATCGGCAACTTCTTGCAATCCGTGGCACTCGCAAATGTACGCCAAGTTCAAGATATCTTTTTGAAAGCACGAACCGCCGAAACCGACCGAGGCGTTCAAAAACTTCGGGCCAATTCTGGAATCTTTACCAATCGCAAAGGAGACTTGGGAAACGTCCGCTCCGGTGCACTCGCACAACGCCGAGATGGCGTTGATGGAAGAAATTCTTTGCGCTAACATGGCGTTCGCGGTCAATTTACTCAACTCCGCGGACCACAAGTTGGCGGTCAAAATTCTCTCCTTTGGCACCCAGTTCGCGTACACTTCGCACAAAGCGGCGCACGCCGCCGTCCCGCGGTCGTTTTCAATCTTCCCACCGATCAAAACGCGATCTGGCATGGTCAAATCGTCAATCGCGGTCCCCTCCGCCAAAAACTCCGGGTTGGACAAAATGTCAAAGTGCACGCCTTCCTGCGGGCAGTTTCTCAACAAAACTTTCTCAATCGCCTCCGCCGTTCTCACCGGAACCGTAGACTTCTCGACGATAATCTTATCGCTGGTCGACCACGCGGCGATATTCCTCGCCGCGGATTCCCAATACGTCAAATCCGCGGCTTTCCCTTTCCCCAAACCGGTCTTCTTCGTCGGCGTGTTCACCGAGACGAAGATGCACTGCGCCGCCCGAATAGCCGCCTCGCAATCCGTGGAAAAGAACAAGTTCTTCCCTCTGCACGCTTTCACGACTTCATCCAATCCGGGTTCGTAAATTGGGAGGTTGTCCGAATTCCACGCGTCGATTCTTTGTTGGTTCAAATCAACCACCGTCACCTATACATCATCATCGCGATAAAAAATCGTGCGGATAAAGAGAAAGATTGCGTGAAGAGATTAGTGTTACATCCAATGTAAGAGGAAAATGAAGAAGAGAAAAGCATCCGGAAGCACGCGCTGCGCTCGAATCTCTCTCTCTCTCGACCGAGATCGATCGAATCGAGAAAAGCGAGAGCGAGAGGTTGGAGCGAGAGAGACGCGCGTAAAAGTTCTCAAACGAACTTTGCGATTTTACGAGAGAGACGAGAGAGAAGATTGTGCGAATCCATCGTCTCCTTTTCCCCCGCGCTCTGCGTCAAATCATCGTCTCACAAAAAAATAATATGTTTATAGTATTACCTCGATGTGCGGGCACTTCAGAGCGATCATGGCCATGGTCGGTCCGCCGACGTAGCCGGCGCCGATGCAGCAAACTGAATGAAAAGATGATGCGAGATGATAAAGAGAGGAAACAAAGTCAGTACGTGAGAGCGCACGAGAAGAAAACTTGTGGTTGAGATGGAAACAAAACTCCGAGACGAAGATCAGGCCGCTCGAGACACACACACACACACACACACACACAAACGCAGCGCGAAAGGAGAAAGAGAAAGAATACGAACGCAAAGAAAAAAGAACAAAAGAGAGAGAGAGAGAGAGAGAGAAAAAGAGCTATAGTAGGAAAGGAACAAAGAGCGCGTACTTTTGGTAATCTTGACCATTTCTTTCGTTTTCTTTGACGCGTGAGTTGTGTCGAGAGGAAAATTGGAGAAAATTGGAGAAATTTTGGTCGCAAATTTGCACTTGAAAATTTTGGGTGCATATGCTGTTTTTTTTCTCTGCGTGTGTTGTGTTCCTGCGCACGCATCAATCAGCGGCGTGTTTTGATGTGTGGTGATGGAGAAAAAAAAGGACGGACGCGAGCGACGACGACGCGAGAAAAGCAGAAGAAGCGTCTGCTCTCTTTTCTTTAAAAGAAACGAGATTGTATGTGTGTAAAGCGGTACCAGGTACAAAGATTTTTAATGCAAAATCCGAGTCATAAAAAATGGCAAAATAATCATCGGTAGCGATTGACGCTATCTGGAACGTTCCATAAAACGCCGTTGGTTGCCGCGGCTACGATTGTGATTAGTAAAGGCACGGCGACGGCAATGGCTAACCCTACGGTTAATTCGTTCCACGGCCCAGTGCCGACGTATTCGTCGCCTTGCCACTTGTCCGAATACAAATCAGGGCGCTCTTTCTCGCCTTGCGAAGGGCGAGGTATTCTCGCTTTTGAAGGCGGTTTTGTCGAGGGAGGGGCTACCGATGACGACGACGAAGAAGACGACGACGACGAAGAAGTCATCATCGCGCGTCTGATCTCATCTTCCTCAATTTGTTTCCTCTCCTCCTCCTCTTCGTCTCCCGCTCGCAACGCTTTCGCGTATTCAACCATCTCCCTCGTAATCGACGCCTCCTTCTCAAACGTCAACTGAATATCGTACGCTCTCGTCGATCGAATCGCATCCATCGCTCGAACAAAAGTCACGTTCTTCGGTATCTGCCACATCTCTGCTTTATCCACCGGGTCGGTAATCGCCACCAATCGCATCCCGGGTTTAATCCCTTTTCTTTCCGCTTCCGAGTCAAACGCAACCCCGGCGACGAAAATCGCTCGATTTTCGTCTCCAATCGCGAGCGAATCCCACTGTATGGCTCTGCGAGCGACGATCGTTTCAACTTCCACCGTGAAAATCGTTTCTGTTTCTGTCGTTGTTTCTTTTTTTATTGCTTTACTGTTGTTCTTGTTGTCTTCTTCTTCCGATGATGATGATGTCGATGATGCCATCGTATCCACATCTCTCCTTCGCAATCCTTTCGCTTTTGTGAACGTCGTCGTCGTCGCGTGACGACAAAAAAAACCACCACCACGACCACCAGAACAAAGCGACGAGGTCGCCTTCGCCGTCGCCATTCTCTCACTCCTTCTCTCTCTGTCTGTCTGTCTCTGTCTTTGCGTCGCAGAGTCTGACGAGTGCGTCGAGCGTTCTTCACTCGGGTGCTCTGTGTTATTTAGTGTTTCATTTAACACCCTAAATTTTGAGACGCTGCTTTGGATTTCAAAATTTCCCTCGAGACGCTTCTTAATACTAAAGAATACGCGCGCGCGTTTAAGAGAGAGAGAGAGAGATGACGACGACGATTCAGACGATGATTTCATCCTCCTCCTCTTCGTCGTGCTCAAAGTCGCTCCTTTGTTGTTTTACGTCTTCGTCTTCAAAGTCGTCCTCATTTTCGAGAAGAAGTAATACGAGTAACGCAGTTTTCGCATCGAGAAACGTTCACGACGAACGAGATTTTCATCATCGTGGGAAAAGCGGCAGTCGTCGTTGCCGCGGCAAAAACATCGTCAGAGCGTCGTCGCCGCCCGAACAACAACAACAACAACAACAAGTAAACAAAGAAGTCGAGCGGTACATGGCGAGAGGAGTCTCCGCGTCCAAAGAAGACGTGCACAAAGCGATAAAAAACGTCAGCAAAGGATTGTTTCCCAAGGCGTTTTGTAAAGTGGTTCAGGATATCGCGATGGACCCGGAATATTGCACGTGCGTCCACGCGGACGGCGCGGGGACGAAATCATCGCTCGCGTACGCGTACTGGAAAGAGACGGGAGATTTGAACGTGTGGAGAGGCATCGCGCAAGACTCTGTGGTTATGAATACGGATGATTTGTTGTGCATCGGGTGCGCGGACGATATATTGTTGTCGTCGACCATCGGGAGGAATAAAGGATTGATTCCCGGGGAGGTTTTGACGAATCTGATCGAAGGAACGGAGGATGTGTTGAAGACGATGCGAGAGTGTGGGGTAGGGATTACGAGCACGGGAGGAGAAACCGCAGATCTCGGGGATTTGGTGAGAACGGTTGTGGTCGATTCCACCGTGTGCGCGAGGATGAAAAGAGAAGACGTGATTTCGAACGATAAAATCCAAGCCGGAGATATCATCGTCGGGTTTAGCTCGTACGGGCAAGCTTCGTACGAGACGGAGTATAATGGCGGGATGGGATCGAATGGGTTAACCAGCGCCAGACACGACGTGTTTGCGAAATCTGTCGGCGAGAAGTATCCGGAGACGTTTGATCCAGCCGTGCCGGAAGATTTGGTGTATTCTGGGAAGTATCAGTTGACGGATATCGAGCCAGAAACTGGGATGACGGTTGGAAAACTCGTCCTATCGCCGACGCGAACGTACGCGCCGGTTGTGCGAGCGATTTTGGACGAAGTTGGCGAGAAACGAAAAGAGGAAATTCACGGCATGGTGCATTGCTCGGGAGGCGCGCAAACGAAAGTTTTACACTTTGTCGACGACGGGTTACAGATTATTAAAGACGACATGTTCGACGTTCCTCCGTTGTTTCGGTTGATCCAAGAGTGCTCAAACACGGATTGGAAGGAAATGTATAAAGTGTTCAACTGCGGTCACAGGCTGGAGGTGTACGTTCCGTCGGTCGGCGTCGCGAATAGATTGATCGAGTGCGGGAAGAAGTTTAACATCGACAGTAAAATTATCGGACGAGTGGAAGAGAAGAGCGGGAAGAGCCAAGTGACGGTATTGAGCGAGTACGGCGAGTTCGTGTACGACCCTTAATGCGACGACGACGACGACGACGACGGTTATTTTTATGTACCGTTATTATTATTGATGTTGTTGAGAGAAAGAGAGAGAGGAACGAGAACTCTTGCGTTATGTCATAGTCATGCAAAGACTCTACTACACGTAACGCATATGCTTATATTATTATATCTCGCACGCAACAAATTAGTATTATTATTATTATTAAACGACGGATTGCGCGGACCCACCGGTTGGTTTCTTCTCCTCGCCTTCCTCGATCTCTTTCAGTCTTCGAAGTTCTCGTCTCCTCTTCAACTCCTCGATCGGGACCCCTCTCAACTCGCTCCTATAATACACCAACCAATTCGCCGCTTGCGCTCGTCTCGTCATGTTCGGCGTCAACCCTTCCACTTTAAACCCTTTCCACCCTAACGGTTTCAACTGTTCTTTCAACCCGTTCTTATATTCGCTCGAGACCGATCTCGTCAAGCTCGCGCACGCTTCCTTCACCGGTTGGTCGATTTCCGGGTAATACTTCCTCGTCACCCCAATCACATCCGGGGGTTCTGGAAACCGTTTCGCCCAGTTCGGGAACACTTTATTCGATACTCGCCACGTTTCTGTCGCGGTTAACGTCTCCGGGTCGAGCTCTATCGTCATTTCGTATCCTAAACACCGCCAGACGAGTTTGTTCACCTCCTCGTCTGAAATCTCGGATTGGACGATTCGTAACAGAACTTCGTTCCGAATCGGATCTAACTCGCCGTCGTTCTTTGAAGGGTCCCACGGTTCCGCCCCCGGGGAAAATCCATCTCCAGACTTCTTCAGAGAGGAGGAAAAAGAGCGACGAAAAGATCGTTTTTTTACGAAAGGCTTGTTGCGACGAAAGCCTTTTGGGCTCGTCGTTGTTCGTCTCTGCGAGAACATCTTCACATCACACAGGGGAAAGTTTTGCCGCACATTCGCCTCTCCAAAACGCGTTCGTTCCAAACGCGCGCAGCGTAAAAGTCTTCCATCACACGCCCGCAACGCATCATCACTCGCAGAAATACCAACCCATCGCGCTCGAGAAAGTAAAAAATGAGAGTCACGTTCGCGTTCGTCGCGTCCGCGTTGGTCGTCTCTTTAGTCTTGCGTACGCTGAACTATTTCAGCGATAAGAGGAACAACCCGGTCTCGGTGAAAGCGCAAGTGTTTCTCTCCTGGACTCTGAGCGTTTCTATTTTAACCTTAGTCCCCTTGGACGTGGGGTACTCTCTGTCACAAATGGGAAACGATGAAAACGGAGCGCACGAACGAACGGACGATGGCAACGTGATGACATACATGTGGGGGGTGACGTACTGGTCGACTTTTTTACTCACGTGGGTGATTTTACCGTTGCACCAGATTTACGAGGACAGCGGAGACTTTACGTTCGCGTCGAGATGTTCGACCGCGCTGAGAGAAAACGTGGTTTTTTACCTCGTTTTAGTTGGGATTTTGGCAATCGGCGCGACTGGGTTACTGTTGTTCGGGTCGCTGGATGCGTCGAGTTTGAGCGCGTACGGTATCGTCGTCGCCAACGCGTGGGGTATTTCGACGGGTATTTTACTCGTCGGGTACGGATTAGTCGAAGTGCCGCGAGCGTTGTATAAGAGATCGTTTTTGGACGACCGACCGACGAGGGCGTATAAAAGAGTCGCGCACGTTTCTAGGAGTTTGCAAGAAGCGCACGAAGATTTGAAGAAAGTGTGCAAAGCGGTCGCGACGACGGCGAGGGTGATGCCGAGAAGGCACGAGTTGAGATGGGCGATGGATATCATCGAAAGCGAAGTGCCGGACGCAGAAACATTGAGAATGGATAATAATAATAATAATAATAATAATAACCGGGGAGGACCGTCCTCGTCGTCGCCTATGCATGCAACAGGAACGAGTAGTAGTAGAAGAGGGTCGTACGGGGAAATGAACGCGATGGGAGTGATGATGGACGACGACGACGACGACGCGATGTTAGATTACGATTACGATTTAGAGAAAGACTTAGCGAGGTTAAGAAGACGATTGAAGCGATCTTTGCGAGTGTACAGACGAACACGAGCGCAGTACGTGGAAGCGGTGGAAGACGCGTTCCAAGCCGAAGCGACGTATCAAACGAGTAAATCTGCGCACGGAAGATTGATCAAACCTCCATCCGCCAGTGGAGGCATAATTTCGCAAGATTTATTACAGAATGGATCTGCGTTACGAGACGGTGGTGGCGTATCGTCGTCCTCGTCGCCCTCGCCATCAATCAGAAGCATAAGAGACTCGATTGAAAAATTTTACAGGTGCACGTTTGAACCGATGACGTGTAAAGTCTTGGCCTTCTCTTTCGCCTTTTTGTCGTTGGCGATTATTTTAGCCGAGAGTACGATTTGGACGGGAGACGCGTTAGGTGAGCACGCCACTCTCTCCTTATTCGGCGTCATCGTAGAACGCAACGTGAATAACGTTTTAACTTTACACATGGCAATTTTCGTGCCTTTGTTTTACGTGTGTTTTTGCGCCTACTTATCGCTCGGTCGATTGGGGATGTTTTCGTTTTACACGTTGGTACCGTACGGAACGGACAGTTTATCTTTGTTATTCAACGCGTCGTTGGTGTGCAGATACTCCGCGCCGTTGGCGTATAACTTCTTAGCGCTGTTGCCGGTGTTGTCTCGCCCATCGGTGCCTCCGACGACGTTCGCGAAGAAAATGGCCGAACACATTCCGGAAGCCGCGCAGAGGTTTAACACGATCGTTCCTGGATTTTTAGCCATTTATTGCGCGTTGATTGCCTTTGATGCGTTCGATGGCATTGCCGGTTACGGATGGAAAATTTTGTGTTGTTGCTGTCCCGCTCGGTTAAGAGGAGGCTCGAGCGGTCGAAGCAGTTTGCACCATCGAACTTCAATCGGCTCCGACGGGTTCGGCTCGAACATGATCGGCGACCAAAACGCGTTTCACTTCGCATCCGCTAAAGACGAAGAGATGGAAGACGACAGTCTCGGGAGGTCCATAGTCGATCGCGAACGCGCGGAAATTGTCGAAGGTGGTCGATTAGGGTGCGCCAATCCGGAATATTACTTCGACGAACCGTCGCCGAGCAACGCGAGAGCGCGCGGGAGTAAAAATTTCTCCTCTTTTACCAGAAACCTGGAAGAAGAACAAATTAGCATCGACGACGACGAGGACAGAGGAGGAGGAGGAGGAGCAGGAGGACGTAACTTAGAAAGCGTAAATTTACTCTCTGGAACTGGCGTGGGATCATCGTCTTCTCCGTCTTCACACGCCAACCGAGACGAGCGATGGGCGCAATCCAAGGAGCGATTGAAACAAGCCACCGCGCGCGCCACCGCGGTCAATAATAACAAAGAACCCGGAGCAAAACAAACCGCGCACTTAGACTCGATGTTCTCCGGCTTACGACCACCGGCTTCGAAACGATAATACTATACTACTACTACTAATTACATTCTACCGGTACTACGTTCTATTCTATTTTCGCCAGCGCGAAGCCGTCCACGTACACTTTCCCTTCATCCTCCGCGCATCTCACCTTCGTCTCAAACTCAACAATCTTACCACCTCGCGTCTCCTTAACTTTCCTCACCGTCGCCGTCACTCTCGCGCCGACCGGGCACTCGTTTCGAAACATCGCCGTTTGGCGCAAATATTTCGCCCCTGGAAACGTGCTTCCCACTATCGCCGGGAACATCGAGACCAACAACGCCCCGTGCACGATGTTATCAGTAGTAGCAGTACGACTCACGTGAATTGGATTTGAATCGCCGGTTATCTTTGCAAATTGCTCCACGTCTTCTCGCGCGAACGTTCGCGTCTTTGAGAGCACGAGCGCACGTTTTGCACCGTCGTTTTCGTTCGCGGCATTGGATTGAAATCGCTTCGCCGTCGTGTCGTTGCGCGTCTTTCCTCTTTGCTCTTCTCTCGACGATGACAACGACGAACGCATCGACGTCCTCGTGCAAAAACGGGAGGAGCAAAAATGGAAGCAGAAAAGGGTACACCCTCGCCTCGAGGCGCGAGGAAGCATATCGAATACTGCTGTCGTCGCGACTCGAGTGTTCCGCGCGCGTCGCGGTTGTGATGACATTTTAATTGACCTTTTCCCGCCACGGTCGAACATCTTCATTTGTACGCGCGAGGGAGGCGAGACTCGTCTTCTTTCTCCGTTCAAATGCGGACCAACGCGAAGCAAACGACTCGTCCTCCTTCGTTTCATCGTCGTCTCGACCAAATCGTTGTCGTTCAAAAGAAAGAGGGGGAAGAGGAAGACGAGGAAGGAGAGCGGAAAACACGGAAACGAAGAATCTCAGAAAGCGCAGACGCGATGCGAAAGCGAAGAACGAAAGCGAACACGAACGAAGAGAAGACCAACAAAAGAGCAGCACAAAAAACATACTTCGTCGCGAGGAAAAACGCGGGAATGTCGAACAACATGTTCAATCTGTATCATCACGATCGCGTTGAACATACTTCGGAGGAGGAGGAAGAGGAAGAGGAAGAGGAAGAATCCATCGCCGCTTCCTCGTGGGAAAAAGCATCCACCGAAGGAGAGGAAGACACAGAGGAAGAGGAAAATTTTACGCCGCCACCGCGCGTTGGAGAAAAGAAGCGCAAACACAGGTTCCGATGGGAATGCGTTCGTTTGAGCTGGAAATCTTTGGTCGATGCGTATTACGTTTCTGAAACGGAGGAGGAAAAGGAGGAGAAGGACGCGATTCCGGGACGAGTGTTTATAGCGATTCCGGGACGGGCGTGGATGATGAACTCGAACGAGGAGGATCCGGAGGGCGAGAACGACGACGACGAGGATTTGCGGAGCGAATATTCAGGAGAAGAGGAAGAAGAAGAGGAAGACGTGAATGCGAAGGCGCTGAGAAGGACGCGCGAAGACTGCGCGAAGTTTTCGAAAGAAGTCATCAATCGCATCGTGTTTGGCGTCGCGTGGAAGAAAGTACACGAGAACTGTTTGGGTACGACTACTACTAATAATACGATCACTTGGAGCAAGTATAATCGAGACCCGTTGGATACGATGAATACGGACGAGTACGAGGAGGACGTGTACGAGAGAGAGTTGCACGCGAAGGCGAGATTCGATCGACGGTGGGTTTTGGAGGAGAGGGTGAATTGGTTAAACTCGTTTCGTAAAATAGTGAGAAAGTTTAGGGAGGAATCGTTCGGTATCGTCGGCGGTAAGAGTCGAGGTGGTGAAGAAGAAGAAGGAGGAGGAGAAGGAGATAGAGGAGAGAAGAAGAAGAAGAAGGAGAAGAGCGACGCGAGTTTGGGTTTGCAAAAAGCGTTGGTGGAAGACGCGGTGTTTAGAGACGCCGCGATGCAAGCGACGCGGAAGTGGCCTTTACCGGTTGAAGGAGAAGAGAAGGCGTTCCCGATGTACGACGAGTGGGCAGAGAAGGAAGATCCAAAGAAGAAGAAGAAGAAGAAGAAGAAGCAGAAGAAGAACAAGAAGGAGGAAGCCGAAAACGATGGAAGAGGAAAAGCGAGGAAAATAGACGACGAAGACGTCGTAATCATCGAAGAAGAGGACGACGACAAGGAGACGAAGGATCTGGTGCGACTGGTTCAAAATATAAAGCGTAAATTTGGTTCGCCCACTACGAGAGCGCCAGGACCGAGCGAAAGACTGCACGAGACACCAGCAGAGAGAGCGAGTGCAGTTATCGCGCGAGATTTATCTTCTCTCGCGATAAACTTAGAAAACTATAAGCGCGCGTTGATTATCTTGATCAAATGCGTGAATGAAGAGAGCGCGAGCTGGGAATCGGCGGAGTAAGAGCTGATAGCGAGAAGAGCGTTGCGACGTCAAATGCAATATTCCTATCCCACCAATCCGCGTAAAGACGAGTTAAAGAGAGAACTCGTAGAAATTCGAAAGAAACGCCTCGAAAATCTCAGATTACAGTCGAGGAACGAGTTCGATTCGGAGAGATACATGGCGGAGCTCTTAACCGAAGAAAAAGAGAAAGAATGGAAGAGGCAAGAGTTGCAGGAGAAGGCGATGGCGACGCCGCAACATTCAACCTACAACGCGGAGCCAATGACCTGGTTTCCTGGCGTTCAAAACATTGGAAAACAAGATGGAAGTAAAAGTAATGATAAAAAGCAAACGACGACGACGACGAAGAAGAAGAAGAAGAAGAAGCCAAAAGAGCCGAAAATCTCGACGAAGAAGGCGAAAAGAGTCCAAAAGAAAGAGAAGAAAAAAAAGGAAACGGAAGAGGAAGAAGTCGTTACCGGGAAAATAGAACTCGAGCACTTAGCTCCGGGCATGTCCATCGAAATCGACTCGGGAGATCCCGAGGACCCGTGGTGGGGAGAAATCGTTCGATTGAAAAAATCCGACGCGTCGATCGAGTCGAAAGACGAAGACGAAGTGGAGATCACGTGGATCGTCAAAAACTCGAAAGGTAAATACGAATATTTGAAAGAAAAAGGAGGTCGGGGTCGCCAAAATGACGTCATCAATGTCTACTCGATTAAAGAGTGCGGGTTTCACTTGCCGTGCGCGCAAGCGTCGCAGAAGAAACGGCAAAACATCGCCGCCAAAAGGAGCTAGCCGCCAAAAAAGTAACGTCCGCTCGATTCTTCGCGAGAGCGTTGTTAAAGGTTTCACTTGACGCTTGAACACAAAAACACACGCACACACACGCGCGTACACAGAGCACTACTACGCGCAAAACAAAGCAAAACAATGCTCAGAAGAAACACGTCGTCATCGTTCGTATACAAAATCATCCGTCGCGAAAGCAAAATGTTGTTAAAAATTTCCTCACTTAAAATGCTTCCGTTATATATGACTCCTACGAATTCAGCGCAAAATCGTGCGGTTGTTTTCTCCGTCAACAACAAAAGCCTTTCCGCGAGGACGACGAACTCGACGAGACTGACTTTTACGACAAAAACGACGCTTCGTCGTGGCAGCAGTAATACTAGCAGGAGCAGCGTCGCGGGTAGGTTTTCTCGTCGTTCTTCTTCTTTGAATTCTTCATCCGCGTTGGGGAGAAAAATGGTCAATTTTGCGGTGAACGAAGCAGATGGAGAAGCAGAGGACGACAGAGACGAGGAGGCGTTTGAGACGGACGAGGAGAGAAGATTTAGCGCTGCTTTTTCTTCGTCCTCGTCGTCTTTTAAAAACGACGACGGGGGTTTTCAACGGCAGCGGCGAACTGGACGGCGGCGGCGAAAATTGAAGAATTCGTTGGACTTTGAAGACGATATCGAGGAGGAGGAGGATGTCGGAACGGGAAGAGGAAGAAGAGAAGAAACAGAAGAAAGAGACGACTACGACGAACGACGACGAGGAAGAGGAGACGGACGACGGGGACAACGGGAGCGAGAACGACGACGACGACGGTCTTCATCGTCATCGTCTTCTTCTTCTTCTTCGTATTCTTCGCCGGCGCTTCCCAACGTGACTTTACTCACCAACGGCGAAACGGAAAAGTGCCTTCCCATAGCGGCGACTTCCAACCAGTACGGATACTTTTGGGGCACCACCGATGCCGCCGTGCAACGCGTCGCTATTTCTTTGCTCGGCGTCGTTTTATGTTCGACTATTAATGATTTTGAAATCGGGACGGCGTTGCAAGTGCCGTTCGCGACATTTTTTCTCTGGGCGCCCATCGCGTTGGCGGCGAGAAGGAACGCAGCCGCGCGCGCAGGCGAATTCGTCGGATTGTGGAGAGCGCGAGTGAAAGACATCGAAGTCGTCCCGGTCGTTGCGAAAACCTTCGAGAACGCTCGAAAAAAATCATCGTCGCGGGGACGAAGAAATACTCGAAAAACGACGAGCGAGATGCTCTTGATTGATTTCATCGACCCAATCTCCTCGTTCGAAGTCTCTTTTCGCATACCAAACGAACGCAGATACGACGACGTGCAAATAGGAGACGCGTGCGAACTCATCGTCTCCTCGGACGACGATTTGTTCCGAAACTTTGTCGCCATTCGGGAGGCGTACGTCCCCGAGTTGGACGTTTGGGTCGGCGAGTACCCTTTTCTGGACAGAAACGGGTTCGTCTTGGTCTCCAAAAGAGTCTCAAACAACTAGAGAGCGAGAGAAAGAGAGAGAAAGACAAAAGATGTTCAGATAGCTTACAGTTGTAGTCAAATGTTTAGAGAGCGTTTAGAGCGTTTTTACCATTTTTCCTCCCTCACAAAGAAAAGTTCGTTACCGAGAAAAACTCACAAAAGAAACAACCAAAGATGTCTAACGAAGATAAATCTCTATCTCTCGCCCGCGAGCGAAAAGCATGGATCGGGTACGATTTCGCGAACAGCTGTTACGCCACCGTCGCCATCGCGACGTTCTTGCCGTTGGTGTTAAACGCGTACGCGGAGAGTGAAGCGTGGCGAGGGAAACTGAAACCGAAAATGTGTTCAACCTTGGACGTAGAATACAGCGAGAAATGTTTGGAGTGTCGAGTTGGAGAGGGGAATTTGCTCTGTTCCGGTGAGGCGTTTTGGTTTTGTGGTCGCGTTGAATCGATTTATCTCTTTTAGAACGCGTAGAAACGCATCAGCCGCTCGCGTTTGTATGCTCTTTTGAATTCTCTCTCTCTCTCGCTCTAA
>JACLAB010015785.1_pt1 | contig 48498 bp, 27 predicted proteins | sample 8027921 | NCBI WGS metagenome assembly JACLAB01 (sample SAMN15725117, study PRJNA655200) | protist metagenome | isolation source: fluorescence activated cell sorting (FACS) single amplified genomes of... | place: USA: West Boothbay Harbor, Gulf of Maine | collected 2000-07-19 | reverse complement strand
GTGTACGTCCCGTCCTCGAAATATACCTGCGTCACGGTCGATATGGAAGATGGAATAGAGCGCAGTCAGTGCATCTGGTTCAACTTGCTTTAGCGAAAGTCTGTTGGGCCTCCGTCCGCTGACATCAGTTGTTTCGCGTTCTTTCACAGACTTGGAGCAAAATACAGAGCAAGGTCAGGGCCGTGGCCGGAAAAACGTTACTTGTTCGAAGGCACATGTAAGCACGCACAAATCCAGGTTCATCACTGTCGGTATTTCTTGATGCTGGAGTCGAATTCTGATAAGGTTCGTGGATGGGCAAGAGTCAGTCCTCAGTCAGCATGGCGTCCGAACGATTGGATGAGCGTTGGCACCTGCTGGATTTCCTACCTTAGGCCCCTCATTGACCTCTTCCATGATCGTCAACGTTTCATCTATGCTTCTACCATTAGAGCGAATGACACGAAGATGTCCGGTCTCTATATGTATCGTAAGATCGTAAGGAAAGGTAATAATAATAATCAGAGAGAGAGGGACAAGGTGATTAGATTTTTTTGAGCTCGCGACCTTGCTTGGGGCGTATTTTCGCAGAGAGGCTCGAAGCAGTGCGAAGGTGTGTTTCGTGAGTTCGCTGCAAATAGTCCAGCTTTCCGCACCTTGAACCAATCTAAATCCAGCGGATATGTCTATATCGCAATCTCTGGATATCGGTCGCTCGAACGACGCGCTTCTTCCGATCCACACTCCAGCACACGAGTTGCAGAAGCTTGACCATCTCGGTGTTGCAAGTCGCTCCCCTGACGTCAGGTACGTGGTTGTCTCCTGCAGGCGCACGAATATCAGTATCATACTATAATACAGCATCGAGAAGCGAACTATCGAACGTTATAGGTCAAGTGATCATTACGTACCGTGAGAAGGGGTTCTATATCGTACGAGCTCGTGAAAGCCGTGATGGCGGTCGTCAAGGGTTTACCCGAAAAGGAGCGTTTCCCGAGTTGAAGTCGACGATGCTGCCACGCCCGACGCTCAACCCCGACGCGTATTTGGCTTGATACACGTCCATTCTGTCGGACATTCAAATGCAGATCCAGCGCCCCGGTAACGACATGACTGGACGGCATCATCGCGCACAGCGTGAGTGTCTTGTCTCAGTCGAGAAGCGGGGAGCGGTTGTTAAACGTCTTGAGAACCAGAAGCTATCATTAATTATCGTCAAGCACTAGCTAGCTACTATACTCATCGTCAGCAGGCGGTCATTTATTTGTTCGTTCGTCCGGATATCACACGAGAAAAAACGCGTCGAACGAACGTTCCCGCGGCCGCGAATTCCTATCCGCTCGCTGCTTAAATATTTTTCGTTGCTGAGCTGTCCTCGGCACGGCACGGCACTTGCGCTACACTACTTCCGCCCCCCTGTCCACCACACCCTTCTCCCACACTTTACCAGGATGGCCCTTCGTCAGCTCGTTCGTGCCACCGCACCCAAATTAGGCCTTCAGAGCAGCATTCCTGCTTTGAGCACCTCGATCGCGCGTAACTACAGCACAGGTGAGGTTTTCGCTTGCCTAGCTAGACCTCTCGTCGATCTTCGTGCATACCTTGCCTTTCCCTCGGCTTTCCTGCGGCCTACAAGCGCGAATCTTCCTTACCCACCGCCTCGACCGTCTGACATTCTCCACCTTTCACCATTCATCGCTCTGCGCAGTCATCGAGGGCTTGAAATACATGCAGTCTCACGAGGTACGCACACGAATCACGGCCAAGAAACTTTCCAACTGTTCCTTTTCTTGCCCCAACACAAAAAACAAGCCTCCCAAAGGTTTTCAGTCCGCCCCAGCGCTCATTCATCTGACGCGATGATCTTCTTCCTATACTCATGCAAAATATCATAATGTGACCACAGTGGGCCAAGGTTGAGGGCGACGTCGTCACTGTTGGTATCACCGATCATGCGCAAGCTGAGCTTGGTGACGTCGTGTATGTAGAGCTCCCAGAAGTCGGTTCCACCGTCACACACAAGGCCACCTTTGGCGTCGTGGAGTCTGTCAAGGCTGCTTCTGATGTGTACTCACCGATTTCTGGTGAGGTGGTCGCGATTAACGAAGATCTCGCCGATTCGCCGGGTAAGGTTAACGAGGGTGCGTACACCGATGGTTGGATGATGAAAGTTAAGATGTCCACCCCTGCGGAGCTTGACTCGCTCATGGATGCTGCGCAGTACGAGGCGGCGTGTGACCAGTGAGAAGGTCCACTAGAAGTAGTGTTGTCTTTTTGCAATCGATGTTTCATTTACAAAGTCGGATCGCAACATTTACGAGTAGAGATCATCGTCATCATCCGCGCCCGCACCTCCGGCGAAAACATTCGCGTCGCCGGTCGCGTTCAAGTCGCCGCCTCCACCACCAGCAGTGTTGGGGCGAGTTGCGCCGTCCGGGAAGCGGAAGTCGTTACCGAATCCGCGCGACTGCTGGAGAGTCTGCGAAAATGCCTGATACTTGCGGATGTCTGCATCACTGACCGAACGTCGAGCGTACTTCATCGCTTCCTCGAAATGAGCTTTTGTGATCTCGGGAACAGGGTCGACGTATTCGTCGTCGTTGTCCATGGAATCAGGATTTGCCGCAGCAGCGCGCTCGCGTTCGATGTCACGCTCAATACTTTCTCGGATGGCAAACTTGCATGCACGTTGGCAAATTTCCGTGATGTCAGCGCCAGAAAAGCCATTCGTGAAACGTGCGAGTGTCTCCACGTCGACATCAGGAGCAAGGGGAGACTTGCGAAGGTTTGCCTTGAAGATAGAGAGCCTGGATTTCTCGTCAGGAAGTGGAATGTAGATGAGCTGATCGAGCCGACCAGGACGCATGAGTGCAGAGTCAATGATGTCGGGTCGGTTGGTGGCACCGATGATGAAAACCGTCTTCTTTGAACCCATGCCATCCATCTCGGTAAGAAGCTGGTTGAGGACACGGTCAGCGGCGCCACCCGCGTCCCCCGAGCTGGAACCACGCTGGTTGGCGATGGAGTCGAGCTCGTCAAAGAAAAGGACACACGGGGCAGACTGCCTCGCTTTGTCGAAAATTTCGCGCACGTTTGCTTCAGACTCGCCAAACCACATCGTCAGAAGCTCGGGGCCTTTAACCGAGATAAAATTCGCTTGACACTCATTTGCGATAGCCTTGGCAAGCAGGGTCTTACCGCAACCGGGAGGACCGTAGAAAAGAACACCCTTGGAGGGAGCCATACCGAATTTCTCGAACTTCTCGGGGTGCTCGACGGGATACTGAACGGTTTCTTGCAGTTCTTGTTTGACGGTCTCCAGGCCTCCAATGTCCTCCCATGACACGTTGGGAACCTCAACCACAGTCTCACGAAGGGCAGAGGGGTCAGATGTGCCAAGAGCAGTGACAAAGTGATCATTGGTCACTGCCATGGAATCCAGAATCTCGGCATCGATAGTCTCATCCTCGAGATCAATGACGTCCATTTTCTCTCGGATGCACTGCAGCGCAGCCTCAGTGCAAAGTGCCGCAAGATCAGCTCCCACATAACCATGCGTCTCCTTGGAAATCTTCTCCAGATCGACCTCCTCATCTAGCTTCATGTTCTTCGTGTGGATGCGGAGAACCTCGAGGCGACCAGTCTCATCCGGCACGCCAATATCAATCTCACGATCAAATCGACCGAAGCGTCTCAGAGCGGCGTCAATAGAGTTGGGGCGATTCGTAGCCCCCATGACGATGATGTGCGCACGAGACTTCATTCCGTCCATCAAGGTAAGGAGCATTGAAACGATGCGACGTTCGACCTCACCCTGCGTCTTCTCTCGCTTGGGAGCGATGGAATCGATCTCATCGATGAAAATGATAGCAGGAGCGTTTTTCTCAGCTTCCTCGAACGCCTTGCGAAGGTTGGATTCTGATTCGCCGGCAAGCTTGGACATGATTTCCGGTCCATTGATGAGGAAGAAAAAGGCGCCTGTTTCGTTCGCCACAGCGCGGGCGATCAAGGTCTTTCCCGAGCCAGGGGGGCCATAGAGAAGAATACCTTTGGGAGGCTTGACACCAATCGTCTTGAATAAGGTGGGATGACGCAAGGGGAGCTCGACAAGCTCACGAATTTGCGCCATTTGCTTGCGCACACCCCCGACATCGTCGTAACCTACTTCGTCAAGCCTCTCCTCGTCCTCTCGGTTGATGGGCTCGCCCTCGCAGAAGATCTCCGTGTCAGGCGCAACAATGCAGTACTCAGCGGGATCCGTCTCGACAACCTTGAACTCAACTCCACGCATTCCACCTCGAGCGAGGAAAGTGTCGCCCTTACGGACGGGACGGTAGGCCTCAAGGAAATATGGCTTCAAGTACACGTCAAACAAGTTGCCGCTGACGCCCTCAATCGTGTCACTGAAAGGGAGCACGTGGATCCGCTGTCCATACTTCACGTCAGTGCACTGCGGAGCAAAGAACGAGGGTTAAGGGGTCAGTACGATGCACGATAACAAATTCACGCATCGCGATCTTTCTGGTAGGTTTTCAGAGCTGAAACAAACCGCATCAAGCGATAAGCACGAATGTTGAAGAAACCAGGTGCTATCTTGGAAACAGATCTTGCAGAAAGGGGGGATTGCGACAGATCTAGATCTGATGATCGCGAGAAAACATACCTGGTGAACGGATACGACATCGCCGAGGCGAACTCGCAAGTTTTTGCGGACGACCTTGTTCATTCGGATCTTACCCTCCTCGCAGAATTCATCTGCAAGGACGATGCAGACAGTATCCTTTCGCTTCTTGCCCTTGATTAAGACGGTATCACCGCGGAATAGCTGGAGCTCGTCCATCTTCGCCAGATTAAGCGCTACGACGGAGTTGTCGTCGTTCACGGCCTCGTCTGTAGGAGTTCGTCAAGAGATACAGGAAAGGGAAAAAACGTTTTCATCAGTGGGTGAAATGTGGAAATCGCGACTCGCGTTCGTCGTCGAACATCGACTTGAGTCCCTAGAAACAGAGCCACGGTCCTTTCGATCTTAGAGAACCCCGCGAAACGTCATCCCTATCAGATCTGGGTTAGCCGGAAGGATTTGAGACTTACCGACGACGAGGCGGTTCGGGGACTTCTTGCGTTCGAGGATAGCGGTGGAAACATCCTTCTTGACGCCAGAGCCCGATGGGACGGCAGTATCGTCGACCATTTCGTTTGCCTTACAGCACTCTCCCGTCCTTGAGAGGAAGCAGGGGAATCTGACGTCCGAAGGCCGCGGGTTGCTCTTTTTTTGGTCTCTCCGTCGATCATCAATCAGTCATCGACTCAATCATCATCAATTCATCGTATCATCGGTCGCCTGCTGTTTATTTTTTCGAGACTACTACTACATATATACCATAGCATATATATATATGTGCTACTGATGGTTTTTTATTTTTTCACCCTGAAATAAGTAACTGCTTGTTTTGGCTAATATATAATATACAGCATGTTTTGTTGCGTCATCAAAAGGCGACGGCGTGAGTGTTTCGAGACAGTGTGGAGAAACTGCGAGAGGAGGACACGCAATACTTCTCATTTTGTTAAGCGCATCATCCTGTTGCAGCACCCCTTCAGCGGAGGTCGCTCCGCCGGCAATGATGGATCCGCGACAAGACAAAGGCTTCATTGCGCCAGAGCGATTGTTAAGGACCGTGAACGATATGCCAAAGTTTCTTGCTTCGAGAGCGTGCAAGAGTCTCGTGGAGTTCATACGGGCAATAAACACGGCCAGCCAAGGGGCGAAGCTATCGGATGAGTGTATCGTTTCTCCACTGGTGCAACGCCTGCTCGACACTCTGAACACGATGGAAGGGTGGTGCGAAGAGTATCCACCCAGCCAACAGCAGATGCGATACGGCAACGTCGCTTTCAGAGAGTGGCACAATCGTTTATTGTCTTCTGCAACAGGTGAGATCAAGCATCCAACGTCCTGTGAAAGTCTCTTGTTGACTAACACAATTACTTCTTTACTCTTTCCTCGTAGACTTAGTGAGAATGATCCTTCCTGAGGAGTATGAGGTAAGTATCCATAGTGTCGAGCTGCGATTGCCGCAGAAAATTTGACGTTTTTTTTTCTTGTTTTTCTCATGTCACAGGAAGCTGTCGTCGAGCTTGTGCCATACCTGTGTGAGAGGTGAGAATCATACCAGAACATCTGGTGCCTCGAATGACATCGACTTTCATAACTCTAACGAATAGCTGATTGAAGTGTTCTCATCTTGACTCTCTTGCCTTTACAGCTTTGGGAACGCCACACGCATCGACTACGGGACAGGTCATGAAAATACGTTCGTAGCGTTCCTTGTGTGTTTGTCTGAGTTGGGTCTCGTGACTAAGGACGATCATAAGGCCCTGGCGATGAGGGTATTCGCAAAGTACATCATCTTGATGCGCAAAATCCAGATGAGATATCGGTGAGTTGTCTTGTTGCTCGTGGCATTCTCTTCCCTCCCTGCTCATTTTTTAACTCGCTCACAGGCTTGAGCCTGCTGGCTCTCAAGGTGTCTGGGGACTTGATGATTATTGCTTCCTCCCATTCTATTGGGGAGCCTCGCAGCTTCTGCACCACGAGATAATAAAGCCTAGCTCGATACACGTCAACCAGGTTCTCCAAACATTTGGGGATGAATACATGTATTTATCATCGGTGCAGTTTGTTAAACAGGTGAGCACATCAAATAGTGATGTATCACCTCAAGAGACTTTTGTGTTGCCTCTTTTAAAAGAGCTAAATTCTTTTTGCTGCCATAACATCTACAGGTCAAGAAAGGAAATCTAGGCGAAACATCACCGATGCTGAACGACATAAGCGCCGTACTTAGCTGGGAGAAAATAAACACAGGACTCCTAAAAATGTATAAGGTTCGTCGTCACTTGCAGAAGGTCGTTCGCTTTTGCTTTTATAAATCCTTCTGACATCTTGTTCATTGCACGCCAGGCAGAATGCTTAGGAAAGTTTCAAATCATGCAACACTTCCTGTTCGGTTCAATACTCACGCTCGAGGAGAATGGGGGAGATTCTTCACATCACAATAGATGAGTGCGTTGCCATGTATTAAAATTTAGAGCTCACCTTCGACATCATCTCTGACAGTACTGCTGGACTACACAGCGGCACTTGCTTCAGGTCCTCGGGTTGATATTCTCTCTCTAACAGTGTGGCAATCTGACTGTGGGCCTCTGCGATATTACTCCTGATAGGATTGAAGATGATCTCTCGCGTCGCTGATCCAGTCAGGTAAAGGGACATCTTCTCAACGCAAGTGGGCAAATGCGTGTCGAGCGAATCATTCACTTGTGTAACGACTTCAGCGAGTCGTTGAGGAGCGGCAAACGCTGCACTGCTCACCGGAGAATCAGCAGCAAGTGTTCCTGACACCCGAAGGGCTGTTACCTTGGTTATGAACCCAAGCATCGGCTCTACTATTTGTCGCGTCACAGCCTGCAAGATGATAAATCGATCGACGGAATAATAAGATGATGAATAGTAAACGTATTGTCAGTAGAGTAGGGTAATCGGATAAGTTTGAGGTAAAGTGCTATGTAGATGAGGGTCGTACCATGATATATGCCTCGCACGCGACCTTCAAATGACGTTCCAGTTCTCGTTGACTATCCACAGTAGACTCAACCAGGCGAGGTGCTCCCTTGGCGGCGAGAACGATCAAAGCATTTGCATCAGGAGACGTTGAGAATAGACTTAGTTCACCCGCAAGCATACGCCTCATCTGGCCACGCAAGTGTGAGAAGTCGAGTTCCCGAGTGGGCACCGAGTGAGCTGCAAGATCTGACTCGAAAGGAGAGATTTGCTCTCTCAGAATTAACAAGTGTTTGATGGCAAACAGCTGCCCATCGAAACTACTCGTTCGGCTCATGATTGTTCGGCTGGCCGCCAGTATAGATGCTGAACATATCTGCACTGCCTCTTGCGCCAGACCTGAGAAGGTCCTCGAATCCAGGCTCCTATAGAGTGCAGCAAGACACGACAAGGTGCTCTGGAGAGGCGGATACCAACTCTGATGGCTTCTACCGCTTTTACTGTGCACAGCAATGGGTTGCAGACTTTGATCAGCATAATCTTCGGGTAGTACATTTGTACCAGTCGCATTGATGTCTTCCTGCACAGCAGCTGTAGACGTATGCTCTAATTTACCTGGATAGTCAAGGTCTGCATCAGAAGGACGGTAGTTCTCCACTTCCTCCTTGATAAACGATTGGGCGCGGAAAACGAGGCGTTCCCGTATATCACCAAGTAGTGCCTGAACAAAAGGTCGCATCACATCACCTGTCTCCCCATGCTTCCCAAGCTGTTCCTCCATTATCTCTTCAACGAGCAAGTCAACTAGTTCAGCGAGAATGTACACATCATTCAAAGCAATATACCGAGGACGAATTGCATCGTGCAAAGCTGCTCCAATTGGCTCCATCAAAGTCCACAGGGTTGGAACAACGTCACTGCTCTCTAAAGGGAAAGCACCCTCGAATAGCTCGCGCTCCGCTCGGCAAACTTGTAGAAAATATGAGCAGCTAGCACGAATAAACGCATGCAGCGAAACTTCTGTGGAGTAGTTTGAGATACGCAGCTTGACAAAATCGAGAACAAGCGCAGTTCTCTGCTCACAGTAAGTTGTGCGACAGTCAGACATCACCTGTGCGTACTCCTTCTTATTCGCAGTAACCCCACCAAGCCGTGCACGAGAATCAATCTCAACCATAAGAGGCCGTAAACTTGATATAGCGGAACGAAACTTGACATAGAAAACGGGCGTAATCAACCCTTCACTCGGCGAGCCACTGTTGTCCGTGCTGGATTTTTCCTCGACGCGATGTTGGCGAACGAGGTTCACGGCTGTGCGAAGAGTGGCAAAGACATGTGATCTGACTCCTGAAAGCGCGCGACTTCGAAGTTGCGAACACTTTACAGAATACGTAGAATATGCGGTGTACTGTGGGTGCGAGTCGATGAAAGAGCTGCAATCATCCAGTCTTTTCAGCATAGGTATGAATCCATCTTTGTCAACTTTTGAAAGACCACCTGGGAAGCTATGCACGATTTTTTCCAGCTCCTCAAAGTGCTCCAACTTCTCGTTCAACACCTGCACGAACTGAAGCAGTCGTTTCTTTTCTGATGCTAGTTGTGAACATTCATCCCGCAATGCCTGTCTACGGCCAACGATGGACTTGTAGTTATCTTTCAGACTGATGAAAGCCTCCTGAGACCGATCTGCGCTTTCCAGCAACACGTCACACATTTTTATGTACTGGTCGAGCGCGTCAAGGTGACACCTGAACCTTTCATCAGCTTCCACTTTCCTTCTAGCCTCGATATCCGTGTACCACTGATGGAATTGATGTGCAGAGTGCACGTCCAAGATTTCTGAATCATACGTGGCCTTTCCAACCTGACGATCTCGCCCCTCCTCCTCTGAAGCTATGTGGGTTGGGACCAAACGTTCGGACGTCATTTTCACGAGAGAGGCTATGGCGTTGAGCTGCTTGCCGGTCAGGGGAGAGCTCTCCCACACGTGTGCGCTGACGCGTGTGGCATCGTTTCGACCTTTCCTGTGACTCTGACTCATCATTGAAGGCCGCGAAGGCGCCGTGACATAGGTGCCGAACTGCTGTGTGAGGTTTCATTCGTTCCTCCATCCACTACGAGAAAGATAGAAATCCATAAAATCGCCCTTCACTACGACTCTACGAGAACGAAATCCCAAAAATCGCCCAAAAATCGCACTAAAACCCAAAATAGCTGTTTGAGAGCACCCTAAAACTCGGAAGAGGATTTTAGGGCGCCCTAAAATCGCCCTAAAATCCCCCTAAAATCGCCCTCAAAATTAGTATCAAAAATAAAGGTAATAGTCGGATTTATTATTTGTGCGATGCGTGAACCGCGCAACAGCCAGCCAGCAGTCACCGAGTCAGCAGTCATCGTAATAATCAGAGCCGACGGCGAGCCGGCGAGCCGGCGAGCGCTTCATCAAAAAAGTTTAATCTGTCGTCTCCGTCCGTCACTCAAGCAACACAAGGACACCTGACCCTTAAGGCGCTCGAGCACGCACTGCCTTATCTAGGCAGGTGAGAGCCAAGTCATGGCACAAGCATCCGTCGCTGCAAGGGTGGGTATCACCGCAGGCGAAGCCGAAATATTCTCTGAAGACACTCAAACGAACAAAGTCAACGATCGTCTTCTTTAACCGTTCCTTCGTCTTACATTCGTTCTTGTCTTGCACAACTTCTACCAGGAACGGTTCGCCAAGAAGAACGAGGCTGAAGATCTCAGACGAGCCTTCGAGAAGCTCGACACAAAAGGGTAAGTGACTATGCGTGCATCCGCATCGAGCCGCATGGCTGACCGGGCTATCCTTGACTCATCCCACAGCGATGGAAAAATCGACCCGGAAGAGTTGGGCAACGTGTTTCAGCTCTTGCGCCATAAAACGAAAAAGGTGTGTGTTGCTTTTTGAGAAGACGAAAAGTCCACATCTGACCGCTGTTTTCCTTTGTTTCCTTTCCGCACAGTCGGATATCGAAGACATGATTTGGGAGGTGGATGATGATTGCGATAAGTGCGTGAACTGGCCAGAGTTCCAGGCGATGTATCATCGCTGTCGAAATGACAAGACTGGTGCGTTTGACGCGTAACTTCAATACTTCAGAGTGTCGGAGTACAACACCTTCCGCTTTGTTTCTGATAAACTTCTCAACTGTTCTTGCAGGATACGAGCCTCGTCGTCTGTTTAATGTCGTAGAATTCCTCATGAACGATAAAGATGATAATGGATCAGTCTCGGTCGAGGAAGCCATGCAAATCTTGTATCTTCGCCATGGAAGGAGCCTGCTAGATACGGTGCGCAATACTTTGCTCCAAGCGAGCCCCCCGTCGCGTGACTCACGACTCACGAAACTAACCAAGCCAACAAAAAAAAATTGTTTCGCAGCAACTCGAGGAGATCTTCGGGACTTCGGACACAAACAGCATGAAAGATTTATCCCTGACAGAATTTCTAGAAAGCCTAAACAGTTCTCACGTTAAGCAGCTCCGCTCGAAGGCAGCGGCGAAGTTGTTCAAACCCTTACCCGGAAAACCATAGATTTTTCTCGTGCAGAGTCGAGAGCACACTACCTGGTAAGCTAGCTGGCTAGTAGCTACTAGCTTGAGTTTTTAAGTAAATGAGCTGCAAGCGTAGTCTATGTATTTTATACACAATTTTTTTTCTGTTCTCGGCGGCGCGACTCGCTGCTCTCCACACGCAGTTTCGGAATGTAGGTTTTGATCCCAAACTTAATGAGAAGGAACGGCTCTGGGCTCATCAGCAGCGAGCGCCATGCCCATCTTCTCGTTTCCAGCCTTCGTCGAGTTCTTAACCACCTGTCTGAGCATGAAGTTCTCCCTCTCCAAGGTGTTAATCTTCGACTCGAGCGCCGCCGTTTTTGCTTCCATCGCGCGGCGCTCGTCTTCCAAGGTGGACATGTAAGCCTTCTTTCGCTCGCGAGCTTGTTGAGCAGAGACGCGATTGCGAAGGAGACGCTTAAGTCTTTTGCGCTCCTTCTCATCTTCTACGTGGTTGTACTTGGTCTTCGCAATTTCGTGAGGCTTCGGCTGCTTATCCCCGGCGCCAGTGTCGTCGTCATCAGAATCTTCCTCGTCGTCTTCTTCCTCCTCCTCCTCTTCCGCCGCAACCTCATCCTTCTTTCTCTTCGTCCCCGTGTCGCTTCCCTTTTTCGTCGAGGCTGAAGCACGGGACTGAGCCTGGCGCTTCTGCTGTTGTGCAGCCTTGGCAGCTTGGCGGGCGCTGGCTCTCTGCAAGCGTCCAGCAGCAGCTTGGGCAGGAGTCGGTTTGTCAGCCTGATGGGCGCCAGACGAAGACACCGGGGCATTGACCGTAGTGAACATGTTCACAGACGGAGATGATCGACCCAAGGGGAAAGACTGGCTGGCGTTCATGTCAGGAACTCCTTGCATGAAGTGCTGGGGCAGGCTTCCGTCTTGCCCCAGGTAAGGCGTCTGCTTGTTGAACTGGTGCGCGTACATGTCGTCGTCGAAGCTTGACGCGTGCTGTCGCAAGGGGGTCACCGCGTTTGAAGGGTTGTTGAGCTGTTCGTCCAAGTCAGGGACTTGCGCGAAACCTTCAGCGTTCATGTACTTCCGCGAGGGCGCCGATGTGCCGCTCGGTAAGTATCGTGGCGTTACCTTCGGTTGCGCAGGCGTTTGTGGCTGGTGACGTAGTCCTAAACAGTTTTTCTCGCAAATCAGCGGTCCAAAGTGCGTTCATGACGTGGCCTAATCTCAGTGTCCATTCGGTCGGACATTTTGACAACCGACCGCGCAAAGAACCACAATCAAGTCAAATTGTAACTGTTTGCTCATACGAACGAAATAATCAAATTATCATGACCAAATGTCCATACAATAAAGAAAAGGCTATGCATCAGAAAAGATAAATATTTTTTAGCGCCGTTTTATTTCTTTCTCCTTGAGAAGCGAAGTAACCGTTGAAGCTTAGCTCGGCATTCACTTACATCGGGCGCACCCCTCTCCGACGCGATGAAGTCCACCGCCACTCGGAAGACGCTTTCGGGTGTGGATTCCTCGCAACTAAATGCACGCTCACACGGATCTCACGGTGACACGACGCTGAAGAAGTCGACCGTAGACGGGACTCTGAATGGAAAGCCCGCAACCCGTGTCGTGCACGGCCGGTCACTGCAAACGAAGCCCACGCCGCGTAGGCAAAGCGTGTACTTCTCCAGTGGCCACACGCCGAGGGTTGACCCACGTCCGTTGAACGATAACGCGTACATCAACTCCTGCATTCGTCAGCTGATATCTTTCCTCAGCTCCCATGGATACGACTCGTCTCTCTCGCCAAAGACGCTCGCGTCTCCCACGGCGAAGGAGTTCGCAACTCTGGCCCTGTTCCTTTTTCGTCAAGCTGACGAGAACTTCAAGTTTGGCTCCAAGACGGAGGACGATGTCCCGATGATTTTCAGGCAGTTACGTTATCCGTTCCAGATTAGCAAGAGCGCGCTGTATGCAGTGGGTAGTCAGCACACATGGCCATCACTGCTCACTGCTCTCACATGGTTGGTCCAGATGTACGTTTACGAAGAAGAAGCGCGGCAGTGTCAAGCCAAGAAAGCGATTCCCGAGCCTGCGGTCGCCTTCTTTGAGTACGTGAGCTGCGCATATGAGCATTTCCTGTCAGGCGACGACGCGAAGTGCAATGAGCTGGAGGGTGAATTCAATGCTTCTCAGCGAGAACGTCACTCGCAAATATCATGCGGTGTCACCGACCTTGAGAAAGAAAATGCCGAGCTTGAGTCGCGGTTGTCTTTGTTGGTGCAGGAGCCCGTCCACAAGACAGCGCTGCAGCAAGAAAAAGATACCTTTGAGAATGGTGTCCGACAATGCGAAGATGATATCGCTACGGTTGAGGCGTTCTTACAATCAGCCAAGTCCGACTCTGTCCTTGCCCGGCAGACCAAGATCAAGAACAGTGAACGGCTTGACGTTTGCCGCGCCGCACTTGCGCAGCTTCGCCGTCAAGTCTCCCTGCAGTCCGTCGACGTGACCGAAGCGAAGACTATCGATAGAGACATCGAAAAACAAAAGGAGTCATTATCACTGCTTGAAAAACTCCACACGGATGTTGATTCTCGGGCGTACACTGCCAAAGTCGAAGCCAAGGACGCACTTAGAGATATGGAGAAATGTGTACAACACTATAACAGTGTTGCACGCACACTTCAAATCGTCCCGCACACTGCTAAGTACGCAAACGAGACGAACTTGGAAGGCGAAATAAACCCACGCTCAGAGGCTTTGAATGCTATGGTGAATCTTGACTTTAAAGATACTGTCCGAACAACAGTAAAAGCGATTCATGATCTTCACATGCAAAAGAAATGGAATTCAGAGCGCGAGTATGTCAATCTGGAGCAAAGTTTGCAAGCCTGCCAAGACACCTACGATGAGAAGTGTGACGAAGCGAACGAGCTGGCTTCGAAGGCAAAACGGTCGGAATCTAGCTACGACGCCGAGCGCAGACGGCTCGATGACATGCTCGCAAACATAACGAAACATATTGCCAGCATCGAAGCAGAGGTCGAGTCGCTTCGAAACACATCTGACGACAACGTGCAGGAGACTGAGAGCGCTCTGCAAAGCTGCCAGGCTGAATACGACGAGTGTATCAAGTTCTGTGGACAAGAACGACTTGCAGTCCAGAATATGATGCTCGCGGCGCTTGATGCGCTGATGGGTCACAAACAACTCATAGGGGACGCATTGGACACTTCGAGCTCGAACACATTCGCCGCTGAAGGCATACAATCATGAACGTTAGGGAGAGGAAGAGAAGAAAAACCCATCCATACTGTTTTTGATGTAACAATCAGTTGAGCTATTCCTAAATAAGGTGCACCTCTCCATCATGCACTAGCAACTTGTTGATTCCCTGCATGTGGCTTACGATGCTCTCAACATCAGATCGAGTGAAGCTACCATCCTCGAGCCATGAAGCGGCAGAACTGCAGAGTTCATCCATCGGGATAGACTCTCGATGAAACATCAGATCAGGGAACCGCCTCTGAAAGACGACAAACTTGGACCTCGAAATACCAGTAGGAAGGTTGGAAACCCCTGGGCCCGGACCGTTTTGTTGTGTCTCCGGAGCCTCCAACATCGTTTCGTTCTCTTCGTTCCCGTCTTCGAGTTCCACAGCGTTTGGTACCGCCAGGCCCTCAGCTTCGACGACCAGTCGCATTATCTCTATAGCTACAGTCGCATCCACAATATCGACTGATTTCGACATTCGCATCTTTGCATGAGCTGTTGAAAGGCGTATCATAGTCTCAAGTGTACGAGCAGTGATGGGCAACGTGCGACGATTGCGAGAGTCAGCCGCCTTGTCCACTCTCCACTGCGAATACTGCTCTGCGATGAACCCCTCAGCTTCTTTCGTTAATGCTGGCTGCCAGGGACGGTGCTTTGCATAGTACAGGTACTTCTGCAAGAATCGTTTAGAAAGAACTTCTACACCAGCGTTGTGCGCGAGGTACATAGATGACTCAGTCTCTGTATTATTCTGCACCAGAGCTGTGTCCCTCTGCAAAATGGCCTTAGTGGAGAATACCTGCTTCTCGCTTGAGTGCATCCCGAGCACGTGCGAAGAGATGGCACGATCAACCTTTGTGTCGGACTGATCAAGCACGATAAAAAGCATATCGAATCGAGAAAGCAAAGAGTCAGGAAGGTTAATGTTTCGAGTCACGCCTTGACTGTGATCGTAGTTCCCATAGATGGGGTTCGCAGCTGCGACGACACTGCAGCGGGCGTTAAGAGAAGCGTGTATGCCTGCCTTCGCAATTGTGACTGTTTGCTGCTCCATAACCTCGTGAATAGCCACCCTGTCTGCATCATTCATCTTATCAAACTCGTCAATACATACAACTCCACGATCAGCCAAGACCATTGCTCCAGCTTCTAATTTACGCTCGCCGCTGTCTTGGTCGGTTGTAACAGCAGCTGTCAAGCCAACTCCAGAAGAGCCTCTCCCAGTCGTGCTTACTGCATATGCAGCAACGCCAAGCACGCATCTCAACAGCTGCGACTTAGCGACAGAAGGATCACCTACCATAAGGCAGTTAATATCACCACGGATGTGAGTTCCGTTCTTCAAATTCTTTTCACTGCCACCCAGGAGCAGGAGGATGAGAGCTCTCTTGATGTTCTCGTGCCCGCATATGGAAGGAGCAAAAGATTTTCCGAGCAGTGCAAGTAGAGTCTTCGGATCAAGTTTCCTTGGCAGTTCATTGATATTCTTAATATCCTCGTGACTTAAAGCAGGAGCTGCAACCTCTTTGCTTAACTGGTATAAGCTAAGTGCGACAAGAACTGTTCTAAAAACACCAGACTGACCAGCTCCGACGGAGCGAACTGGAATCGCTTTGTAAATGCCCACAACGCTGACGCGGTCACCAGGTTTGCAAAGATCAACAAGGTCATCCTCAAGAACAACGTCAATAGAGCGGGGAAGTTGTCCAGCAGGAGCGGATTCCGGCATCTCTTGCATGCTAAACGACTGATGATCTCGGTAGGAGCACAAACCATACTCGGTTGTGAGCAGATTGCCACTTTCATCCCTGTGAAAAGTTTTTTGAGGTGTCAGTCTTCTCTCGAAAGCAAGTTGTTTGGAAGGGCAGTTTCAGAAGTTCTGGCTTGACTCACTTCGTTGGATACACAGTGCTGGTGGGCATTCCCTTGGCAGATGTCACATCGCGATATTCACGGGTCACGAAACTTCCTGTGGCTTCACAAAAGTGTGTCGTCTTTGCAACTTTTGGACGAACACAGGAGCACTTCGTCACGATTCCTTCGACGTTGACGATCTTTCCGAGGAAAGGTGATAGCAGCTCCCGAGGGGATATGCGATGAAATCCAAACCTGCGACATTTTAAGGAGATAATGAGTACTTGTATCTCGGCGATGTTGAATCAAGAATTTTGCAGCCTTACCCTCCAGTCAGCGTTATATGAACTTCTCCTGAGGACAGGAACTTGGGATCTTTCACGCCGATGACTTCGAAGACAGCCTCCCTCAAGGATGTCAGGTACTCAGCCGGATCACGTAGCAACCTGCGGGAAGAATTATGTTTGTTAGTGGACGACAATCCCGAGCGAGTGAGTAAAGATGTAATGATGATGGGGAATGGCCGCGGGAAGTTCCGTTCGCTCTCACCCGTTCGCAAGATCAGGATCAAAGGAGCGCAGAAGATTCAAATCAATCGGCAGCCTTCTGTCACCTCTCGCGATGAGCTCTTCGATGGCCTTGTCGTAATTCACGTTTCCGTGTTGCTCCTCAAGAAATCGAGCGAACTCACGCTTCAGATACGCCTGCGTCTCTTCGGAAGGCTCCATCTCTTCCTCCACACCCGCACGAGACGTGCGCTGCGGTCTGATCTCGGTTTGAAAAAACGAGCGCTTCGAACGAACGAATAAAGGTGATTTTTATTTTAGAAAATTTCTCCCGGCTTGAGCTTCACCGAGAGTTGATAGGAAGGAAATTGAGATTTGAAGGCGGGTGTGGAAATGAAAAAGCTGATTTAATGAATGATGAAGAAATGATTATATTAGAAGTCCTTTATCTAGTTTAACTGTTTAAGTATGCATATGTATATCTAGTCTAAGAAATATGTTTATAATAACATAAATAGTAGACTAAAAACCCCTTTCGAAGCATACACCAAAGGTGAAGGAGAACAAAGTTAAGTCAACCTCATGTTCGATCAGAGCCTATAAAGAGGTTCGATTCCAAGAATATAGAAAGCGCGTCGCAAAGATAAAGCTGTCGCATGGCACAAGATCAGCCGCGGTTTCTCTCGCTCGTCACCGATAACTTTACAGGCACCGTAAAACTCGTTAAAGGCGACGCACAAACTATACGTGTAGTCACACAAGCGAGAGGGAAGAAGATCCTGTATCACTGAATCGATGGTATCAGGAAGTTTTAAGATGGTAAGCGCCAGTCGCCTCTCCTTCTCATCCGTGAGCACCAACTCGTCCTCGTCAAAAGAAGAGAAATCTTCGTCACCAGCACGGTCAAGAATCGACGAGATGCGTGCGTGCGTGTACAACAAGTAAACGGCGGTGTCTCCCTTCAAGTCAAGCATGCGATCGTATGAAAATGTATAGTTTGTCGTCCGGTTGTTATGCAGGTCGGCATACTTAACCGCCGAGATGCCCATTATACGTGCAGCTTCTTCAAGCTTATCTTTATCCATGTTGTTATTTTCTCTGGACTGGAGGCTTTCGAGACAGCGCGACTGCGCTTCACTCAGTAAAGATTTCAAAGGCACAGTGTCACCGGACCTTGTTCGGAAACGCTTGCCATCCTCGCCCATCACCAGTCCAAAGCTGACGTGGTCAAGGCGCACAGACGTTTCTTGGCCTTCATTCAACCAGTCAGCTCGCTTGGCCGCGTCAAAAATCGCTTCAAAATGTCTACTTTGACCCGTATCTGTCACATATATAATCCAGTCTGCGCGGACATCTTTAATGCGGTGGCGCATCGCGGCGAGATCCGTGGACGCGTAGTTGAATCCACCGTCACTTTTTCGACAAATAAGTGGAGGGCTATCCTTTTCCTGAAATATGCAGAGTGCGCCGTCGTTCGTGACTGCAATGTTCTTTTGGATAAGCTCATCAAGCACATCTGGAATCATACTGTTGTAGAAGCTCTCGCCCCTTTCCTCAATTTTTATGTCCAGAAGCCGATAAATTTCCTCGAACTCTTGACGGCTGACTTCGCAAATCTGCTTCCATTTTGCGGTCATCTCTTCGTCACCCGTCTGTAGCTTCACAACAGCAGCCTGCGAACGAAGTTTGAATTCTTCATCGCTATCGAAACGCAGCTTCGATTCCTTGTAAAAGGCTTGAAGATCACGGATCTCAAAGTCAGTGTCTGTCTTGTCGCTCAAGTGAGTGAGAAGCATCCCAAACTGCGTTCCCCAGTCTCCGACGTGGTTTAGTCTGACCGTTTCCACACCTATTGATTCAAGAGTCCGGCAAATAGTTTCCCCGATGATTGTGCTTCTTAAGTGACCGACGTGCATCTCTTTCGCTATGTTCGGTGAAGAGAAATCGACGACAGCTTTGCGAGCTGGTAAAGTATCTTTTCTTGCCAAGATCGTCACTTTCCCATCTTCAGCGTCGTGCACAGTGTGAGCAAGCTGCTGAGCTAAGTGGGAGGTCGAAAACGTCACGTTGATAAAACCTGGCCCAGCAACAGAAGTAGAGGCAAACAAACCATTTTTGTTGTTCACGGCCTCAACAATAGCCTCGGCAAGAGCCCGAGGATTGGAAAAGGTCGCGTCTCCATTCTTCTTGAGCTCTGCAAATATCTGCATAGCGCTGTTGCACTGATAATCGCCGAGACTTGGGTTAGAACACTCGGTGACGTTCATCTCGACGTGGATGTCAGGAGGCAGAACTGAGGTGACCGCCTCAGTGAAAGCGTGCTTTACTGTGGAACGGAGACTGTTATTACTAGTCTCAATAGCTGTGTACATGGTGACATGGGGTGGGATGTAAGAGATATGCCAAAATATCTTGTTTCAAGTCGTACTTACAGCGCGTTCGCACATTTGAGCGAGACTTTCGGAAGTAAAACCGGGGTTGCACTTTGAGTGGTGGGAACGAAACCGTGTGCGAAGCGTTGGCTTCTGATGGATCGACGCACCTTGAGAATCGAGTGCAAACGCTCTCGTGCGCGCTTTAGTCACCCGCATTTCCCCACGAGGATGCATTCGACCTCCTTTCCCCAGCGCTAACAGAGCACTGGAAGTATGGCGACCGCATAACCGGATGGTCGGGGTGTGAAGAGGCATGGGCTGTCACGCTTTTCAGCGGCTTATCCCTTCGATCAGTATGAGAGTCGTCTCTGAACGCGCAGGGTTGAAGCCGTGCCGATCGAATGTATGATGGATGGAACAGGACTGAGTACCCGACGCCGAGTGCAAGGCGCGACTGCACGAACTTATCCTTTTCAGCAGCCAGTCGGTCGCGTCGGTCGGTCTCTTCTGGATCTATGATCTTCAACTCTTTATTTTTTATTACCTTCGTACGCACGTATTCAGCAGCAGCGAGCGAGGAGCGACGACGAGCGAGCGAGCGAGCGAGCGAGCATATTAATAATATGGCAATAAATAAAAAGTTTCTCAAAAGATTTTCAAATTTTCAGAAGAAGTAGTGGTTTCGACGTGGCACGAAAGTCCATCCATACTACAAATCCTCCTTCTTTTTCTCGCACGAGAGCGATTTGAGACTAGCCGTATGGGTTTGAATGGTAGCCTTCTGACTTTGGTTTGTGCTTCTTGTCAGGAGGTAACGGTGTCCATTCCTCGGGTTCGTACTCTTTGGCTTCCAGTACAAAGCCACGGGCGTAAAAGGTTTGTCCTTTTTGGATGAGTTTTCCATACTTTACCATCGAACCGAGCAACATCTTTATGATAGACTCGTTGGTGTAGTCATACTTCTCAGCCATAGCCTTCTTGATGTACTGCCTCGAAGGTTTCTCTTTCTTAAGAAACGCATCTGTACATACTTGTTTGATTTTGTCGGCGACCGTTTTCGGTTCTTGCTTCTTACGAGCCATTTAGAAGTGCTTCAAACTCAGCCAAGATGCGGTGTTCGTGTTCAAGCTGTCACTACGAAAACGAATTTTCTAAAAACGTTCTAAAAACGTTCTAAAAACGTTCTAATTCTAAGAAAAAAATAGAACGTTTTTAGAAAATTCGTTTTCGTAGTATGTTGTTGATCTTCAAAGTGAAGGTTAAGTTTCTGGCAGATAGCACAGTGCCACATACACCAGTCCCGACAGTCACTTAATAACGGATTTGAGCAAGGTTTGGTGGCAACGGGACGATTTCAGCTGTCGGTGGTGGTTGCGATTGCGGTGGTTGTGTTACCTGGTATAACCAGCAAGGAAAGCAGAAACAGCAATAATCAGTACAAAAAAAACACTCGTCCCACAGTGATTCTCTGGGGTCTCTGGTGTTGTGTAAAATCGCAACTCCAAAATATGTTGGTCTTGTGCCAAAGGGTGTTTCTGGATACTGGGTACTGGGTACTGGTTCAGCCGTTCGCTGAGGTTCGATGATCGCTGGTGGTGATTCAGTTGTCTCCAAAGTGTCAGAAGTTACTGATGGTGGTCTGCGACTCGAACGGTTCTTTCTCCACTCCTCTTTATTTTTTATTACCTTCGTATTTACGCACGTATTCAGCAGCAGCGAGCGAGGAGCGACGACGAGCGAGCGAGCAAGCGAGCATAATATATAATAATAGGTGGCAATAAATAAAAAGTTTAGCCACCACTAATAACTCGCTCGCTCAGGGGAACAGTCATGGGGACGCCGCCCAATGGGGATGATGGGCTGCGGAAAGCTTTCGAGGCTTTCTTGTTGAAGCACCATGCGCGTGATCTTTACGAATTGATACTTGTGGTGGAACGTAATGAACCGTCTTCACCGCCAAGTTTGCACGTCGAGTGAGTGAGCATCGAATCGCTAACGTCTTCCGACGATTCGCCCGGTCTTTCTTTTCTGCTGTCTCCTCTCTGCTCATCGCTAAACGATCTCCTATGATCCCGCAGCTCGCTTGAGCTTCTCTCCGCGATGCCGAGACTTGTGAATTTCATCTTCTCAAGGCCTCGAGCGATACTCCCACTTTTGGACGCAGCTGCAGTCTCTGCTCAGGAAAGAATCTACAGCAGCAGCACTTTTCTTGAATCTCACCCGTCAGAAGAAGAGTCTGAGGGAGAACACGGAGGGCATCCCGGCAGCATCAAGCGAATGGTGCGGGTGAGAATAGACTTTCACCGGCTTTCATGTCCAGGCGTTTCACCTGCTGTTAATCACATTCGCTCTCGGCACACTGGACGTTTGCTCACACTCTACGGTACTGTAACTAGACTGGGCACTGTTAAGTCTCACGAGGTAGAACAGCTCATGGAGTGTACCAGTTGCGGGCTTCGCTTTCTTGTTTCATGCAACAAAGACGTCAACAAGCCAATAGAGCTACCAACAATATGTCCATCAGCTGGTGATCAGCAGACAAAACGTTGTAAAAACACTTCGTTCCGTGCAGTCCGTGCCGCACGACCTGTTGTAAGTGACTATCAGGAGCTGCGCATCCAGGATCCCGTCGACCGAACCCAGAGCTCTTTTGGTGCTTCATGGATTTTGGCACAACACTACTCTTCCTTGGGGGCAAATGCATACGAATTTTCCCGTGAAAAGACAAAGTCAAGATCTTCGGTATCGATTGCGACGGCCTCGCATGCGTTGTTAGTGGTTCTTGAAGATGATCTTGTTGATAAGTGTCAAGCAGGCGATGACATTTGTGTCACTCTGGTTGTACATTGGCGGTGGCATCGGGCTGTTCGCGATCAAAGGGCGCAGCTTGAGCAGATTGGACATGCAACATCGCTTCAAGTGTTGAACAAACAACCTGGTTCTCTGTCAGGCACCGGTGATGAGGAGTTAGCATCAATCGCATCTTTCTGGAACGCATTCAAAGGATCAAGTGTCTCGAAAGCAGAGAACAAAGATATGCATCGAATTCCTCTCGGACCATTACACGGGAGAAACATCATCTTGAAAAGCGTATGTCCCCAACTCCACGGACTAAAGACAGTCAAGCTTGCTTTTCTGCTCGCCCTTTTAGGTGGTGTTCCACGCTCCGAACCGGACGGTGGAGCTACAGTTAGGGGTGACAGTCATTTACTTATCGTTGGTGATCCTGGCATGGGAAAGTCACAGCTTTTGCGGTATGCAGCACAAGTTGCCCCGAGGTCTGTTCTAACTTCAGGAGTGGGGTCAACAGCTGCTGGGCTTACCGCCGCAGCTGTGAAATGTGACGGCAGTGAAGGTTGGATGCTCGATGCTGGGGCCCTGGTTCTCGCAGATGGTGGAATCTGCTGCATCGATGAATTCGACACCATCAGCACGGGGGAAAGAGCAGCTATTCATGAAGCGATGGAGCAGCAAACTGTCTCCTTTGCGAAAGGAAGCATAGTGGCCACGTTGCAGACTCGCTGCTCAGTTTTTGGGGCTACGAATCCAAGGGGGATGAAGATTGATCCTAACGAGTCCCTGTCCCATAATACTGGTCTAGCACCACCCTTACTCTCTCGCTTTGATTGCGTGTTCATACTGCAGGATGACAAGGACCCAGACCAGGACAAGTTGATGTCGGCTCATATGCTTGCTTCATACTGTGCGGAGAGTCTCTCTTCTTGTAAGGTTGCGTCGGCACAAGCAAACGTATTTCCATTAGAGGATGCCGTGTTTGTGAAGAAACGCAAAACGTCAGCCTCAGACATCCAGCAAGGGACTCTCCGTTGCTTGGAAACCGTAAAGAGTACACAGCATGGGTCGGATAGGAATGATTGCACACCAGAGGACCACTTGAGGGAATGGTCGTTTGACCGTCTGAGGCGATACATCTCACTGGCAAGGTGCGCGTTAAAGCCAAAACTTACGCCAGAAGCTGAAGCGCTTATACGCGGCTACTTCCAGCTACGTCGCCAGCAGGAAGATGATCCGAAGGGACGACCTACGATACGCCTGATAGAGAGTTTGATACGATTGACCCAAGCACACGCGAGACTGATGTGGATGGACGAGGCACTTCCTCGAGATGTCATTGTCGCGATTGAAGTAATCGAATCTTCTAATCTAGACGGAGCACGGAATGAAACAAATGAGAGAGATCCCGAAGAATACTATAGACACAAAGAGCGACGCCTTATAAAAAAGATATCCAAGTGCGTATAAAGATAATTATAGCCTATAGGCAGGTTCATGAGGTTGGAACACAATTATTGCAGCTTTCTGCGGTTCGAAAAGTACCCAACTCGATGATGAGGAGTCATGACTCAGCCACAGACGGTCAGCACAAGTGTTGACGATTCGTCGTGTTAGTTTGTTAATACTATTAAATCGCAGGAGAACGTCGGTGTCAATACTGCACTGCTTCTGTACTGCAAAAAAAGTACTACCTCTCGACATCGATCAGCACGATTTGAGCATGCCCTCGAGGTTGTAACAAACCATGAAAGTTCACTTCACTCTTGCTCGTCCAGTCCCTCCAGGGCTGACGTCAGTTCTTCCGCGCTTAAAATCCGAAAGGGAGTATCTTTGCTTCCTACCACCGCAACGCTGCATGTCTTATCTGTCAAAGGATCTGTGGAGGCCTCCCTGAGAGCGCGAAGCGCGAGCTTGACTAGCTGATCTAGAGAAAGCGCTCCAAGTTTATCGACGTTTCTCTCAAGGTACGTTTTGGACGCTTGAGATCTGGCACCTATGGCGGCAGCGATGTGTTCGTATAAATTTCCCGAGGGACACGTTTGAAAGAGATGCGATCCCTGCTCGTCGACTCCCGCAATGAGCATTCCGACGCCAGAAGGGCGAGCTCCTGCTCTCTGTGTCGAGATCTGTGATTTGTCTGCCACACGGCCAGCTAATCTCGCAACTTCAACTTGTGACTCAAACGTGAACTTGTGGGAAATACAATCATTGCGCAAGGCCTTGGTCGCCGCGGTACCATCTGCAGTTAATCCAGATATAGCGATCCCGACATTATCGTCGATCCTGAAAAGCTTTTTCTGCGAAGATGACAGCTCAGACGTGGCACGCTTCAAGGTTGCAAGCACGACAAACTCATCGTTCTGGACAGGGATGAAGAGGGAAATTCGCTCAGATCTGGAAAGTAGTCGAGAGGGACACAGCGACAGGGAAGATAAAGATGCGTTCATCGTCCGTGTATAGTTCGTAAATACGTACCTTGCATCCGATTGCTGCCCCGCCTTGTTTCACAGCTTCCATCGCATCTGTTTCGATATGGTGAGAGTGAGGTCAGAGGTTGTTTCAAATAGCGCTCGAGTCCTTTAATCGGATCTGTCGTTTCCAGAGTTAGGGGGGCTGCGCTTACATTCGACTTGATGAAGCCTGCCTTGCGGGCTCCAGGTTAGAACATCTTGATCGTATTGATTGCGAAACATGCTGCACGCCCGCCTGTTGTGACGTGGGGCGCAATGTGTCGGAAAGTGTGCGGACCGTTGTGGCTGCGGCCGTACGTAATAATGATACATAAATATATATGGTGGAGGACGGAGGACGGACGGAGCAGCACGCACTTGCTTAGTTGTTTGTGCAGACTGCGCTTGCCAGACTCGCGTGCACATCGTTGTGGAAGCCTCTTCGTCATGACGCCCGACGTACTCGCTTCGGCTTCTGCGATTATTTTACTTCTATCACTCGCCGCATTGACCCTGCTTAGGGTATTGAGCAGTGGCAAGGACACCACTCACAAGGTTCGATCTGACGGTGAGGATAAAGGTGACGTCGACGGACACGAACTTAAGCTCGTGATCCTTTACGGAACACAGACAGGGACTTCAGAGAGATTCGCCAAAGAAGTCGAAGAGGAAGTGCGGCAGAGATATGGCAAAGCTGTCCGTGTGCAAACGTCCGATCTGGAAGCCGTCACATCCGACAGGGCCGAGGATGTTCTCTTGGAAGGCAGCATGGGTGATGCCAGAGTCCTGCACGTTTTTCTCCAGTCCACATACGGAGATGGTGAGCCAACTGATGCTTCATCAGAATTCGTGTACTGGGCCCGTGATCTTGCTGACGATGGCCGCATGCCAGATCTTTTCAAAGCGATCACGTACTGTGTGTTTGGATTGGGGAACAGCTCGTACGAGCACTACAACGCGGCAGCAAAACTGGTAGACAAATCCCTGCACGCTCTCGGGGCCTCGCGCCTCCTTGAACTGCACCTAGGGGATGATGACTGTACTTTAGAGGACGACTTTCAAGGGTGGCGGGAAGCGTTGTGGAACGCAATGGAAACACGTTATGGTATCTGCGCTGAAGATAACCTCTCGAGTGGAGGTGAAGCCAGATCATATCACGTTTCCACGGCATCAAAACAAGATGCAGTTGCAGCCGAACGCTTGGAGAGCGAAGCGATGTCCAAACGACCGATCAGCAGTCTCACATCCCAGTTTTCACCTTATGCCGCCTCAATTGTTCTGGCGAAAGAGTTACATTCGAAAGCCTCCGAGCGCAGCTGTGTGCATGTCGAATTCGACATCTCGGGTACCGGTATCAGCTATCAGCACGGCGACCATCTTGGGGTTTTTGCAGAAAATATGTTCCCGGTTGTGCAGAGAGCCGCTGCAAGCCTGAAATTGCCATTGGACCATTCCTTCACTCTATCGATGCCCGATGATGCACCTGCTTCCCTAACGCAACCGTTCCCGACGCCTTGCACGCTCAGAACAGCGTTAAGCAGATATGCCGACTTGCTCAACCCTCCTCGGAAAATTGCTCTTGCCGCTCTTGCATCTGTCGCAACAGACGCCTCCGAGAAGGCACGACTTGAACATCTTTCTTCGACTGCGGGAAAGCATGAGTATGCTTCATACATTACGGATCCCAGCCGAAGTTTAATCGAGGTACTCGAGGCATTTCCATCCGCCGTGCCGTCTCTTGGCTTATTTTTTGGTGCAGTGAGTCCTCGACTTGCCCCGCGTTTCTATTCAATTTCATCCAGCCCACTGGTTGATCCTGATGTCATCACGGCGACGGTGGCTGTGGTGCGTGGCGATACCCCGACAGGCCGGCTCCACGAAGGAGTGGCTTCGACCTATCTGTCGCGTTTCGTTTCAAGCAATAACGCGCACGGGGAAGAGAAGGTGAAACCTGAGATGAGGACCGAGCGAGTTCCAATTTTTGTGCGCTCAAGCACGTTCAAGCTCCCGAGTGATCCGTCAGTCCCTATTGTTATGATTGGTCCGGGAACTGGATATGCTCCTTTCAGAGGTTTCATCCAAGAGCGCTCTGCCCTCGCAAAATCAGGCAAACTGCTTGGGCCTGCTCATCTCTTTTTTGGCTGCCGTGACGAGAGTAAAGACCATATTTATCAGGCCGAGATGACAGATGCTGTTGCTTCGAAAACCCTGAGCTCGATGAATGTTGCTTACAGCCGGGCAACAAGCGATCGAAAACTCTACGTGCAGGACAAGCTCATGTCCGCTGCAAAGGTGATATACGACATCATGAAGGGGAAAGTGGGAGGAAATGAAGGGAGTATATATGTCTGTGGCGATGCGAAGGGAATGGCACGAGATGTGCACCGTGCCTTACACAGCATTCTCATGTCAGAAGGCGAGTACGCCGCTCATGAAGCCGAGGAGATTGTTAAACGTCTTGCTGATAACGGGCGGTACCATAAGGACGTCTGGTGAGAATTCAGCTGGTCTCAGAAATGTCGATTTGAACAGATGGCATCTTTCTTTTCGACCTTGAAAAATAGAATAGTCTAGCTAGAGCTAGCGATGTGTCATCGCACACTAAGCCTCACGAACACGCGCATCATGGTCGTGTTCCACGAATCCTTACGTCAACTCAATATTCTAATGGGCAAGCAACACGCCAATGAACCCCACGCAGCAGCTTATGGGCAGCTGAGGTCGCAGCTCCCCTGCGGACACAAAATACCCGCGTGTGCGGGATGCTTTTTTGAATGGATACTTATAATTTAGAAGTGGGCTGCATGGCACCATTTTCACCGTATTGGCTCTCATGGTCAAATGGTTACGATATCTGCCTTCCAAATTTCAAGATGCTAGCAGAGGATCCGAGTTCGATTCTCGGTGGGAGCACAGGCACCTGGAAAATTTCCGGGACCACTTTTTCTTTTATTTTTTTTCATGAGACGACGGACGACCAGACCTTTTGCCTTCAAATTCGAGATCCGTTGGTCAGTTCGGTCCGCGCTCTCCCAAGACGATGGCAGGGAAGAAAAAGAACTGTAACTGTCGCAATTCTAGATGCTTGAAACTGTAAGCAACTTATCGTGAAACCGCTCTCTATCATCGTGCATTACTGACCGCTCTACTCGCGCTTGGCGAACAGGTACTGTGAGTGCTTCGCCTCGGGACTCCATTGCAACAGCTGCAACTGCTCCAACTGCTGCAACAATCTAGAGAACGCCGCGGTTCGGCAAGAAGCAGTCGAGGCGACCCTTGAACGCAACCCGAATGCATTTCGCCCCAAAATAGCGCCGAATCCGGGTGCTGCAGAAGACGCCGACGGCGCTGGACGACACAATAAGGTCGGGATTCGTATTCCTCTCTCCAAGTCTCGCATATTCCCACCCACTTGCGCGTGTTTAAACAAGTCTAATGGTGTCTAAACTATCTCGCGTGTTATGAATTCAGGGGTGTCACTGCAAGAAAAGCAGTTGTCTCAAGAAATATTGCGAGTGCTTTCAAGCGAACATCTTCTGTGCAGATATTTGCAGGTATGCCGCGATGCCGCGTTGTCCTTCAGCGAAATGCTAAGTCAGGTCGAGCAAAGTTCTTTTCCCTTCTCACGTCACAAAAATTTTCGTCGCAGATGTGTTGACTGCCAAAACTTTGAAGGATCCACTCAGCGTATGTTGACGACCGCTAAAGCCGCCCGAAACGTCCAGCTGACGTCGCCCAGAAAGGTAAACACGACTCCAAAAAAATGCGAGCTCATCATAGTCAAGTGATAGTCAAGTGCTCTTAAGTTTGCCATTTTTCTCCTGACGTCCGTTTTTTCCTCACCTCCTATTACTTTATGCCGGTAAACACAAGGGCATATCGGCTGGCCATGCTTCAGGGCCACACACGGACACACAGTTCGAAAACAGTAAGAACACTGCCGATTTTGCCAGTGTGAAGGTACGTTCGAAACATCGTTCTTCACTATCTATGTTCTTCCCCGAAACATTACCTCGACCTCAAACTGAAACCTGACATCCAAACTCTGATAAACACAACAGGGCAAGCGAAGTGTCGAGGAGATCGTTCTAACAGAAGACGTTGATGAAGTTCTCCATTCAGTGCTGCAGGTGAGTATTTTGCTGATACGCCTGCTCCGTCACGTTTTCTATGCTCGACACTCATCTATGAAATATCGTTCTTGTCTGCGCAGGTCGATGCCAATAAGTATTTCGCGCCTCACCCTTCAGATCGCGCCCCTCAGCGTCAGCGGTTGGAGGGAAAAGTTTCTACGCTCGGAAAACTCAAGAACGCAGACACGCGGATGTCTCCAGCAACACAGGCACTGCTTTGCGACGAGAGCGAGAAGTTGTTCGCATCTACCAGCCCTCGAGGTACAGATCGCGACAAAGTCCTCGAGGTTGGTGTCAAAACTGGTGACCGAGTACATACACAGGCTTCGAGTGAGACTCCGACGAAGAGTGAGGAGACGATTCTACTCGGGCTCGCCCGGCAGCTGAAAATTATTGCGGGACGGCACTCGGGTGCTCAGACGACGAATTCATGATGTTATTCGACGTTATTTCTACGTCCAAGGTAGAGAACATCATTCGTTTGATGGTAGTAGGCTGTAACCCTTTCCCCATAGCCTCGGGTTTAGATCATTTAGTCTGAAAGTTGAGGATCTGTCAGCTTGTCGCGTGTACTTCGATCTCAAACTGATCCCTGACTATCTGTAATCAAATACGTGCTGCGGCGTGCTACAACATGCTCAAAGTAATTTTGCGCATAGCAGCTGCAACAATGGGAACATGCAACATGCGATGCATGAAGATAACACATAGATTGTGTTCATATCTTCTATCGAGAAGTAAGCGAGCTAGACTGAGGGTGTTCGACTGCGTCTTGGAGACAAAATAAATAATAGCTAGTAGCAGCTGCTAGCTAGTAAATAATAAATAAGTTATATTTCAACAGACGTAGCTACTAGCTAGCTAGTCGCAAGTTGCGAGTGTCGAATCGCTTCGGGCGTAACGCTCGAACTTAATGGACCGCCACGTTCTATGGTCCTATGAACGAGCCAGGACTTTTCGACATATGTGCCGGTTCACTTTCAATTACGTGTGCCCATATCTATTTGGCGTGAACTTCGAGGCAACTGAGCTGGACGCTCACACCTGTTCTTGCAGGTTCCCAGGTTATAGCCTCACTCATACGTTGACTCTTCTCACTTATCCCCTGCACCTTCTTTGCTACCGCCGTCTTTACAGCTGGCCGAGGATTGATAACTCTTTTCTTCATGTCACCAACATCCCATGATACCAAGGACATCAGTGTGGTGCGTTCCACACCCCAAGGTTAAGCCCTCGAGTGGAAAACGAACGCGACAACTGTTTCTCGCTTCCTTTGGCTTGGACCTTCGCACCGTAGAAGATCACTCCTCTGAATATCAAGGCTACTAAATGGCTTTCAATCATTGAGAAGATGTCTTGTACAGCTGTAATCGGCATCATGCCTTTGTCTCACATGATCCAGCTAACCACGCGGCCCACTGACACCTGAACGTGCTTCCTCACTCACAGGAACTACTCTGCTGTGACCCTCACGTCGCTCGACGAGCAAGCCAACACAGGCGTAAACGGCGTCGACAAACAACCAGTCTGAATGATTTCTTTAACCCTCCGAGGGAAGTGTATGAGCGCGCATCATGCTACTTTACGCAGAGTACAGAAAGTATAGTCTATCACACACAAACTTCATTGCTAACTCATTTGAAGACTACACTGGAAAGTCCATCAAGAAGCCATGCTGGCAGAGATGGCTGTGGGGCGACAGACTCAGAGTCCGTAAATAACTCGGCAGCTCCTAATGATGCATGCACATATGAGCGATCAGAGAAGATCATACCTCATTGTGCAGTTGAATTTGATAGGCATGACCCGTTCCTCCTTGAAGCTAAACGCGTGCTTCGACAAAAATGTTCCTGCGAGACCACTCTCGCCTTCTTTTTTGAGAGTGCTTTGGCATCAGTAAAATCACAAAACCTTGCCACAGTGAATGTATGCAACGTAAGCGACGACGCGTACACCAAGAGAGACACGTACATCTCTTTAGCGAACAAAGTAGCTCAAGTTGCTCGATTCATGCACAAAAAACTGGGTATTTGCTCTGGTGATGTGGTGGGAATACTTTCGACCAACTCTGTTGAGGTTCTGATACTACATTATGCTTGTGCACTTCTCCGCACTACGCTGCTAAATCTTAACACCCACCTCGTATCACACGAGTTAAACCACATACTCGATGACAGTGCTGCGGTCACTGTATTCGCACGCGAATCTATACACGGTAAAACACTTCGTGATGCGCTCACAACGCAGGAAACAATAAAGTGTGCCACGAAGTCAGTTGTGTGGCTGCCTGAGGAAAATTTGACCGGTGCAGGCATAGCCGGGAATTCACATGATCTGATACATCTGACAACAAAACTAGTATCGAGTGGAAGTATTGATCACTTGACGAACATCATTCAATTTGAATGGCATGATGAAGTATGGTATCAACATTGGAATCGTTCAACACTGAAATCCAAAAACATGCAAGTTTCAGACGCAATTTATTTCTCTGATCTCAGCACTACCATAGCAGCTGTTGCGAATAACCCAGCTCACGTATATTATACCTCTGGAACTACCGGTGCGCCTAAGGGGGTTGCTCTCTCACAAACTATCGTCCACAAACATACTGTGGCAATTACCGTAGAGATGGGTATAAATAGTGCAGACATTTGGTTGCACGCTGCCCCAATATTCCATCTCGTAGATGCGTTTGCAGTATATGCCATCTCATGGGTCAGTGCACGACACGTCATCGTCTCCCATTTTCGGACTGAAGAAATACTCTTACTTATTGAGCGTGAGAGCATAACTGCTACAAACTTAGCCTCAACCATGGTTACGCTGCTGTACCATAATCCTTTGGTCGGATCATTTGATCTATCTTCCCTTCGAGTAATATCCTGTGGCGGCTCGCCGTTAGGTGGGACTACAGCAATTGCGCGTGCAGTCTCGATATTTGGATGTGAATTCTTTGTCTCGTACGGAATGACAGAGTGCTGCGGAAAAATTTCGATGTCGAAGCTGAGCTCGGAGCCACGCGTAACAGAACTTGACCTTGGTGAACGGCTTGCGTCCGTCAGTACATCAGGGAGACCATTTATTCTTGTGGATATTAAAGTGATAGATTCAATCGGGAATCCAGTCGCCCATGATGCAAAGACAGTTGGTGAAGTTTGGGTGCGTGGGCCGACTGTCTTTGGAGGATATTTACAAAATCGCGAAGGTGAAGCTAATGCGTTTGATGAAGATGGCTGGTTTTGCACGGGAGACCTTGCTTCCGTCAAAAGCGATGGATACATATGTCTCGTCGGTCGACTGAAAGATGTCATTTTATGTGGAGGAGAAAATGTATATACATCTGAGGTGGAAGCCGCACTTCACACGCACCCGGGGATTGAACAGGCAGCTGTTTTTGGTGTTCCTCATGCAATAATGGGCGAGCTTGTTCAGGCAGCGGTTACACTGCGGAAAGATAGCAACAAACGTGGAGAACATGGTGACGCTAATCAAGGTCCTGGATCTTGTCAAGGAACAGGTACAGGCTTGCACTTACACTGCGATGACCCCATCGAAGATATCACGTTGCATTGTCGGCGACGGCTGTCTGGATACAAGGTGCCAACGGAGGTTTACGTGGTGACTGATCTTCCAACAAATGCAAATGGAAAGATTTTGAAGCGAGAGTTGCGTGATTCTGCTACCAACGGGACACTCTCTGCCGGTCTGACCTCAGGTCGATCATCGACATCAACTGTACTAGTGTCTGCTTCACTTCACGGTGGTGGAGAAAATGTTCGAACGGGATTCTCGCCTGGAATACCAGTAGACTGTAGTTTGCTGTCCAAAAACAGTCTTGCTAAAACCACTGTATTCCGGCGTGACATAAAATCTCGTGTCATTATTTTGGAAAACCCTCATGATGTGTGCCTCAACAACACTGAACAAGTCGCACACAACGTACATAAACTAAAACCTTCTTCAAAAAGTCAAGTGGATGGGACATCTAGTCTTGATCCCAAACATGAATGCACTTGGCTGTTGTATCGCACGGTTCCTTGTGCTTCAATAATTCATGCTCTCATCAACCGTGTTTCTTCCGAAGATACGTACACTTGCATAATAACCGTTGACACAAACGACGAGTCTCAGGCAGCCCGCGCTTGCTCGCTGGTCTATTCCACGTCAAAAAGTGATGCCTTCAACACATTTTTTAGCCTCTCTGAAGTTCCAAGTTTATCAAGCTCGAACTGTCTACGTGTCGAGAAGGAAAAGAAAGGAACACCCAATATGACGCATTGGAGTGATATTGGAGATCCCGTCAACACACTCGTAGTCTCGACGCTCTGTTCTTATAGGCTGACCGCACTACCGATGCAATCACGAACTATAAATATATTAGACGTCGTCCTTGAAGCGGAGAAACGCATAACACCAGTTGAGAAAGCAAACAACACACCGATAAATACTGATGTGGCTATGAATGAATCTATGGAAATTCTCTTAGCGCAGTCAACCAGAAGCTATGATGCTTGTAAGAGTTTTGGTCATGGAGCTCACTTTTCATCATCTGCATCATTTGACACAAAATCTATTGTAGACAAGGCACTCAGGGATGTCTTAGATCTTCTTCCGAATGATCCGACCCCTGACTTAGATCTTCCTCTCATGTCTTGTGGACTCACCTCTCTCGGGGCTATCAGATTGAGGGACAAACTGAACACGACGCTTCAACAGGTCCTGGCAGTCAATGAAAATCAAGAAACCATTCCAGCCACGCTAGCTTTTGATTTTCCCTCGACACGTGCAATCTGTAACTTTATTGAGACAAATATCAAGACACCGTCTTCAAATACGACAGTGTCCTCGCCGCTATATAGCTATCATGCATCTGGAGAGATTCCGCGAACTGTTTCTGTGATTGGCGCCGAAAGTACGTCACTTGGATCCTCTTCAAATCGCAGTATGATAACAAGTGCCTCCACTAGTACTGACCTGAAGGGTTGTTCCAAAGACCACGTGTGCATAATACCTTCTTCGCGTTGGGATCTTGATCATATTGCTACATTTGACAATAGATCGCTAACACCTCGTTTCGGTACTTTCGTTTTTGATGTCGAAAAGTATGATGTGGAAGCTACCGGCATGTCAGCAAGTGAAGCGGCACTGGCAGATCCACAGCAAAGGTTGGTTCTCGGCGCATGTGCAATGCTGTGGCTCTTTCCATACTTCAAGACCAAGAATAATTATCATCATACTCATCGTAATCATGAACATCTTGCCGGCAGTGAAAAATCGAGTAATCCTTGCCGGGTGTCTAGCTGTGCAGTTCTTGTCGGTGTGTCACAGGTAGAATATCCGAGACTGGCAGAAGCGTACCGTGCGACGTCAACATATGGTTCTTACGATGCCACTGGCGCTCATCTTTCTGTGATTGCGGGTCGCGTTGCCTTCACGTTAGCCTTGAGTGGTCCCGCAACGGCTTTTGACACAGCGTGTTCATCTTCACTTGTCGCAGTAGTATACGCTCGTACTTGGTTAACACATGATAATGATGTTGAATTACATGAAGTTCGAGAATCACTTGTAGGTGGTGTTAACTTAATGTTTGATGCGGCGTGGTCTCACAAGTGTAATGCCGCACGCATGCTTTCACCTGATGGCAGATGTAAGACGTTTGATTCTAGTGCTGATGGATACGTTCGTGCAGAGGCATGTGGGATGCTAAGAATGATAAACGAAGAAGAATTCGACAAGTCTGGTTCGAATTGTCATATAGTACTGGCAGGTGCTGCGGCAAATCAAGATGGGCGAAGTTCGTCACTCACTGCACCAAACGGGCCCGCTCAAAATGAAGTTATACGTGACACACTTCGTATATCTACATGCAGTAGCGTAGAACCCGTCTCTGTGTTACAGCTACATGGAACTGGCACAGTGTTGGGCGACCCCATCGAAATAGGTGCTGCAATTTCCGCCTTTTCGTCATCGCAATCACTGACATCTTCACTTGTTACTGGTGCCACTAAAACAACGATGGGCCATAGCGAAGCAGCTTCAGGCATGGCAAGTATATTTGCAGCCTCTGCATCACTACAGTGCTCATTCACAGCTTCTGTTGCACATCTACGGGCTATGAACCGTAATGTAGCTGCAGTGCTTGTTCGAGGCAATCTTGTTGTCACGGTTTCACGACAAGTTCAATCACACGCCTCCTGCGGTATCGCCATGACTAAATGCGCATCTGTCAGTGCTTTCGCTTTTCAAGGGACGAACGCACACGCGATGATATCTGGCACAAATGATCGCAATCAAGGTGGCGTGCACAGCGGCAGGACGGAAAAGTTTCTTGCTAACTCTAGTCGACTTTGGGATATACCTTTATCAACTGCTCGTCTCGCTCGAGCGTGTCACTCTGTTGAATGCAAGCGATTATGGGAGCTTTCATCACCCACGACTTCTCTCATGTTTTTCCAAGTGAAATTTGATGATGCGCCTGGTGCGGAGACTCTTTGCGATCACACTCTGTACGGGCGAGCACTGTGTCCTGCAGCAGCTTTTTTTGAATGTACCAGCGAGGTTGTGCATCTCCCCATTGTTCAGGCAGAACGAGATTTCCACGTAGATGTAGCCGTCACTAATTCTACTATTCCACTCCCACTGGAGCTCGACACTGACAAAGTATGCACAACGCGCGTGTGTCTGTGTGGTGCAAGAGGCTCAATACGGATTGAATCTATCTCAGATTCAGGTTGGCGTGCACACCTGAAAGCGCATGCCATGAGTACTGTTAATAACGTGGTCAGCCATGGGCGAGCATACGGTACTATTATCTCAAGAGTATATTCTCGCCCAGTTTACGAACACCGCTTCCATTGTGCTGCAAAAGAACCTTGTCCCCTTCCATCAGGTGCTTGTGCAGTCGTCAACATGGAACTTTTAGACAATCTAAACTGGTATTTTGGCTCACTTGGGACGGATTCGTTCTCACGCGCACTTGACGCTGCAATCCATCTAGCTGAGGGGACTGTCGGTCTATTGTGTCCAACATACGCTTTACCTTCACCAGCTTCAACAGCAAATGGAACACCAGAACCATGTGTACGAGTCCCGGTCGCAGCCGGTGCACTCTTCTGCCGCTTCATAAACACTGCAATTGGGATGCAACTTACTGCAAACTATAGTAAGCAGGCTGATCTTGGTTCACGCGCTGTCAACACTCATCGCCTTAGTGACAGAATTGTCCTAACGTCATTAGAAATTCGTTCTGTGCGAAGGACCAGCATACTTTGTGAGCGCACAAACTCAACAGCAAGGTCATCGCATCATTTCACTGTTGTGCCCACGTATTTGTTGCAGTGGAAAGCTTTTCCTACTGATACTGATATATCAATGCAAGCCAAGGATTATTTTGGAAGTCCATTCCAATACACTAGAAATGTTGTTCCGGCATCAACAGGGCTACAATGTTTGTGTAGACATGTCATGAGCATGATAGCATTGCACATTACTTCAGGCATTCTGGTTTGTGATACAAGTCTCACCGAAACATTTGTTAGAACTTTTGGAGCACACGATCCAACACCTAGGTTGAGAAAGAGTGCGCCTATCAACAGTAGACATGATCTACATGCGTCTTCAGCTAGTATATGGGGGGTAGCACGGGCATTCGCGCATGAATCGGCGGCAAGTTCACAAACAACAGTAAAGGTGTGTGCATTGGATATTGATGTACATGATTGCTTTGATGTCAACACACAGAAAATAATCACACATTATGATAATGATACATGGACTCGCACATCTCGCTGTGAAGGGGTGACTCATGACGCTATACTTATCCCCGCAAACGAGCAGCATTCACGAACTCCTGTATCACCGTCATCAACAATTATCAAAGATCAGCGTAGTGCAAGACACTTGAAATTTTCTGGTCCGTCGAGCCAGGTGTCTTCACATGTGCGTGCGACCAAGTCAACGATGGGCTTCGGAATTGTATTCGGCGGACTCGGTACTGTCGGTGGTCATGCTGCTGCTTGGCTTCTCGCAACAAGACATAACCGATGCATCGCCCTTACAAGTAGATCAGGTCAAAGTGCTGCTAGACCTACCATCATTACTCTTGAAAACGTCATAATTATGGCAACCCGATATGATGCAGCAAGTGCAGAAGAAACGTCAGAAATGGAAACAATATACATAGTCGGTGCAAATCAAAGTGATCCGTCAATTGTCACAATAAATTCAGGCGGTGTATTAAGAGATGCAATCGTTCAACGTCAGACCCCAGGACGGCTTAGAGCTGTCGCAGGCCCAAAAACTCTAGGAAAATGCACACCATCAGTATCATCACATGGCAAATGCCCACTGTTGGCAGCTTGTACCTTCTCCAGTGTGACTTCACTTGTTGGTAACGTCGGACAAACCGGTTATGCTGCTACAAATGCAGGAGCAGATGTGTTTTCCACAAATGATCGAGGATCGGGACTTCCAGCGTGCTCTATCCAATGGGGCGCATGGGCTGGAGGTGGCATGGCCGTTACTAGTACTACCCTGAAAAATCGGCTTCACCGCGTTGGGTTCGGATTGATTAAACCTGCGATTGGCGCTTTAGCACTTGAAGCTGCGTTCAGCTTTACGAGGACAATTATCGCAGTATGCGAATTTGACTGGTTTAGATACATGAATAGTCACGCAGCTGTGTCAACTTCATCATTTTTTTGCGAAATGACAACCCCGCTGATAAAGTCCAAGGATGCTACCCTGGCTGAGCCCTGCATGAGTGCGATACTTGCTGAAAGCCACCTTCCCAAGCATGCTAACACAGCCGTAAGTTCATCAGAAAGCGAACATCAGGATGTGACTCGCATTGTTGTCGATGCCTTCAAAAAAATCACAGGCTCAATCGTTGGTGTTGATGAGCCACTACTTGATGCCGGACTAGATTCACTCTCTTCTTCCGAATTTGTTGCCCTCTTGGATACACATGTAAACGAGACATCTAGTACCGATAACTCGATCAAAGTGTCATTACCTGTGACACTCGTATTTGATTATCCGACTCCAAGTGCGTTGGCAACTTTCCTGTCTTCCCAAATATCCCGGGCGAACGAACCTTCCAAGATATTGCCCCCAGCATGCAAAATCGATTCCGTGGTGAACAAATGCCCAACACAGTCTCACGTGTCTCATAATGCGGCATGGGTTTCTGCTGTTGGGACAGAAACTGCGTTCGATTCTGAAGGTACATTTTCATGTGATGCTTCTGGAGTCGTACCCATTTCACGCTGGGATTTTGATGACCTGTGTTGTGCAGATCTGCAAGCGCCAATATTTGGCGGATATTTAGCTGGTATCACTGAGTTTGACCCTGGTGCGTTTGGCATCAAATGTGGCGAAGCTAAAACAATGGACCCCCAACAACGTCGGCTTCTTTCTTGGTCAGCAGCAGCTGTATCTTCTATTCGTGCACTACCAACAGGAGCCAAAGCATCTGAAATGTTGACCGCAACGATGGGTGTATATGTTGGAGTAGCTACGCTGGATTATAGTGCAATTTGTTCCATTTCAGCACTTGCAACTGGTGACCAGTACAGCAAAGTCAGCGATATGAGTTCTTTTCGCAAACCTACTGCATCTACAGCAACTGGTTCCGCATTTCTGAGTGTCATACCCGGAAGAATCGCATTTACTCTTAACACCCATGGCACCGCTGTCGCGATTGACACTGCGTGCTCATCTGGACTCGTCGCACTACATATTGCTCGTATTGCTTCATTCAATACTGCAAAAGAAAGTCTACGCCAGCTAGCTGGCGGGGTGAATATGGTGTTACGAGCTGAAACGTCTGCCCTTTTCACGGCCGCACAAATGATATCACCAGATGGGCGATGTAAAACACTGGATGCAGCAGCAAATGGATACGTTCGTGGAGAGGCTTGTGTTGTTGTGATTCTTGAACCACGCCTCGATACCAGTAATGGTCAATTTTGCTTTATGATCGTCGTAGGATCAGCTACAAACCAAGACGGACGGTCAAGCACAATCACGGCGCCAAATGGACCAGCCCAGCGATCGGTAATTCTTGCAGCGATCGACAGTGCATCGAGTGACAGATGGGAAATCAGCTCGCCTTGTGCTTTGCAGATGCATGGCACAGGTACTGCGCTGGGAGACCCAATTGAGGTGAGTGCAGCTTTGGCTGTTCCGATACAAGCTGCAGCACAGTACAGAAAACAAACTATTGATTCTTTTGCCTTCAGCTCCACGAAGAGTTCTATCACACACACGGAGTCCCCCTCCGGTCTGATAAGCATAGTTGCAGCCATGTCAAATCTGAAGGCAGCTAAAATTGTGTGTATATCACATCTACGCACATGTAACCCGTATGTTGCAGTGTCATTGCGATGTAGCTTTCCAACCATTGCTGCGAGATCTTGCCTAGGAGCACCAACTTGCCAAACAGGAAACGCCTGTGTTGGTGCCAGTGCATTTGCGTTCCAAGGTACAAATGCACATGCCCTCGTTGTGAAAGAGTATTGCAGGTCAAAGGATGAATCAAAGAATTTAAGAAATCACCTGACTTTCGGTGCTACTCTTGCGACAAGACTTCCAAACAGCCGTCTCTGTGTTCGACATTGGCTGTCGCCCTTGCCACACTCGATATTGTCTCGAGTAATTATAGCACTTGAAGAAAGTGACGTAGTTGGAGTTTACATTGCAGATATTTGGGCGAACCCTAGATCTTCGTTTCTGAAAGATCATAAAGTTTACGGGTCTTCCCTGTTCCCAGGTGCAGCATCTCTTCAGCTTGCTGATGCAGCCCTGCAGTATTCTATTACTGAATTCACAGAAGCTGGATTTACTGCCGTAACTTGCGGCGTGACACTAGTGAGGCCACTTTTTTTAGAGTGTACCAATATTAAGAGCGTGCAGGCACATGTGTGTACGACAACTGCTGGTGACGTTCACATCGGTCACAAGGGTAGCATGCCCGTTTCCCTGAAAGGAACAGAGTTCTGTCCACCGAGGAAACGCATTTTAACGGCTAAGTTTCTCCGACTGTTCGCAGACAAGCTCATCAATAATGATGATACGTCATGCAGCTCTAAGTCAAAGACGGCATGGAACTTTCGACGTACTCTTTTCAGGAAGCAGGTTGATCAAACTCACGAGCCAGTTCTCGGAATAGTGACACAATTCAGTCAAAATAAAAACTCAAAAATTTCGCCCGCGTTTGATGACCATGGTTGGGACTTCTCACCAGCTGCACTCGATGCTTCATTTCAATCCATCTGCACGGCTCAGGATAAACAAATGCCCGTGCAAGAAAGTCTGCGAATACCTGCATCATTCGACGCCTTCACTTCCCATGAGGGAAATTTATGCGGCCATTCTGCGCGTCGCATAACTTCTGAGTCTTGGACTTCAAAAAATATTTCACAGAACTTCAAAGAAAGTTTCAAAAGCGAACATAGGGTGAAGAACGCAATTGTACGTGGCATGGTGGTGTGCTCGACTCAACGTATAAGTATTGACATACAGCCGATTCCCTTTCGAACGCATGCACGTGGCATATCCATCGACGATGTAAGAAACGACATGCACATTACAGTGCTTTCCGACAAAAGGATGTCAACTTCATCTTCTCACAAAGAGGCTTTGTTTTCTAGAATGTCATCGTCACCTCAGAACGTCGTCAGAAGTCTGTGCAAAACAAGAAAAAAGTCAATGGCAGCTGACGTTCTTCGACATTTATCGCAATTATTGGAAGGTTTACAAGCACGGAGAAGCCTTGCAGCCTTGAGAGTAATTTCAGGCGAGTTCTTGTGCGCGGCTGCAAGATCAGCGATGTTAGAGCTGGTTGACCTATGCATCAACACCGAGGACTGCGACGTTTCCCGCATGTCTGGACAAGTTGTTGCACATGGTCATCCTAAAGTTGTGAGCTCGCAAGCGATTGGCAGTCAGGAAATATCCAATCACGGGGAATACAGAAAAAATAGAGGAGTATCTCACTCCAACGGGGTTGTTTCGTCCTGTCACGCGGTCGAGGTCCTACGAGTAAAACGTGATTTTGCCTTCGGGGCAGTTATGACAGATGAAGAATCCTACACCCGTATGATTGCTGCTGCGAATATGATGAGTCGTTCGCCTTCCTCACTTTCAAAACATAGATCCAATGTGGAAATACCACTTGTTGTTTTCGGTGGAACTGGAGCTTTGGGGCTTGTAACGGTAAAACACGCTGTTCAACAACAGAGATACACTGCATCCCTTGTATCCCGCACAGGCCGTTGTCCATCTCTTGATGAACTCACTTCAGTGTACCCACCTATTCGCCTACTTTCAGCTGACGTTACAACGTCTGCTGCTTTGACCAATACTTTCAAGCTCGGCATGCTAGATGTGCCCCAAGCAATCTTTCTCCTCGCAAATGGAGTTCTACGAGATGCCGCTGTGGGGACAACTTCCTTTGGTTTAGCTCGTGAGGTTGTTGCAGCTAAATGCCCAGTCACTGATGTGATGGGCCCTGCTATCACCGCCACTGCTCAGAATACTACTGTTTATTTTTCTTCTATTGCCTCGTTTCTTGGTTCCGCAGGACAAATCGCCTATTCTGCAGCAAACTCATACCTGGACTACTCTGCAATGTCATGGACGGACGCAGGAGTCCCTTCCTATTCTCTCCAATGGGGCCCTTGGTCAGAAGTCGGCATGGCAACAAAATACACAACAAAAAGTCGTCTAAGGAGAATTGGCTTTGGTACCATATCTCCCCAAGAGGGTGCTTCTATATGTGTGACGTTGCTTCAAAACATTTGCATGGGCTCTTTTCTTTCCCTGTCGTCAATGTCAAAAATATGCATAGCTCGAGTCGATTGGGTGAAGTATGCGCGGGCTATTCCACAATGTCGTGGGGATGCCAGTGCGTTCTTGGAATATCTTAGTCACGTGCATCTGAGAACTGAAGGGAGGGAATCAAACGACAATTTTGCATTGAAAACAAAAGGTGCTGGCATCGAAGCAAGCATAATCTCGGAGGCTTATTCTGGAAGCGACAAAACGTTTGTGCCAGGTGAGAGTCAATCAGTACATCTGACTCGTGTCGAAGTAAGTCAGCGCGTGTGCTCGTGTATTGGGGCAATAATTGGTCGTGAAATAGATCCCGATGAACCGTTTTTAGCAGCAGGACTTGACTCACTTTCAATTTTAGACGCATCTGCAGAACTTTCACGCATGTTTCGTGTTGAGCTTCCCGTGACATCTTTGTTTGACAACCCAACCGCACGTGCCCTCATGCATCATGTTGAAAATCTCCTGGAATCCAAAGATCATCTGGCGGCAAATCAAGATATCAATGATTGTATTGATTTTACTAGCAGCGGCAGCAGAGAAGCAGTCATATGTGGATTTGCAAGTGCAGGTGGAGGCAACGTGGACAGCGGCGCGCCTTGCGAAAAATCAGGAGTGATTCCTCATGCGAGATGGGACGTAGAAGCTGAGCCAGGACATTTATTGCTTCATGGAAGATTTGGTGCCTTCCTACCAACACCAGACTTATTTGATACAGAGTTCTTTGGTTTCCGCGCTGCTGAAGCAGTCTGGGCAGATCCACAACAGAGACTAATCCTTGATGTTGTCAGCGTTCTCGATGTAAACAACACATTTAATAGCTCTGCCCACGGCGTATATGTTGGGATTGCAAGTCGAGATTATGATTTGATACTCGAAACAGGGTTTATGACATCAGAAAGCTCGCTATCATCAACGGCGTCGTCGTTGGCAGCTACGGCAACTTTTCCTTCCGTAGCATCTGGTCGTGCATCATATGTCTTCGATTTTACTGGTCCCTCAGTTGCCTTTGATACCGCATGTTCATCTTCGCTAGTTGCTGTGAAAGCTGCATCATTGGATGTCTGCAATACTTCCATGTCTTCCGCAGTAGATGGAGCTATCACCACCGGTATCAATGTGATTTTATCACGTGAAGTGACCAGCGCGTTTCAGATGGCTGGCATGTTGTCACGTTCTGGCCGGTGTCGCACACTAGATATGGGAGCTGATGGATATGTTCGTGCAGAAGAATGTCGTGGATTCACTCTTGAAAAGTTGTCGTTGGCTTTGAATGGGTTCAACCTGAGGAACGAACCTGTAGCGACCGACTGGGTGTTACTAACTGGGGTGTCAGTAAATCAAGATGGACGAAGTTCATCACTAACCGCTCCAAATGGACCAGCCCAGACCGCTACGATTTGTTCTGCATTCTCAATGGCTGTCGTCGCAAATGGAAGGTTACGTGACTTATCGTTTAACAAAGAGTGCGGATTTCCATACGCCGTGCTTCAGATGCACGGCACAGGAACACCACTGGGTGATCCGATTGAAGTTGGTGCAGCCCGCACCGCACTTAAACACACTGCGACTGCAGAAATTTCAACAGCACTCGAGACTTCGAAGTCATGGGCGGGTCATGCAGAACCTGCTGCAGGGGCGTTAGGCATCTTCACACTTTGTTGCACTGCTGTATCTCGCGTACTCTATGGAAATGGGATTGCACTCCGCACAATGAATCAGCACGTCGCAGTGGTGCTTGACACCAGGAAGATTTTTTCCCAAACACTGCCATCAAATATGTTTTCTGCTACGCGGCAACAAACAGCACTTGTCGCGCCAATGACCATCTCTGGAGTAAGCGCGTTTGCATTTCAGGGAACAAATGCACATGCATGTGTTAGCATGGAGTCGGCATATCCCAATATATTTAGCAGTGGATACCTTGGGTCTCGGTCAGGGACAGCTTCAATTAAAATTCGTTCTCGTGCCTGGGCTGTCCCACCTCGACGCCCTATGGTTGATAATGTCGATGTCAAGCAGGATATTTGTGCAGCAGTTTTCAAACTTCGCATCACAGACGCGAAACCTGCCACAAATTTAGCCTTTCACGACCATCGCATTCTTGGGCGTGCAATCTTTCCGGCGGCAGGCATGTTTGGTAGTGTGTTCGACACACTTGAAATTGTGATATCACACACGGCTGCACGAGAGAGTTTAGGGAATACTTCAGCGCTATCGGGAGTGACAATTCCTGTTCCACTTCCATTGACGACATCTGAAGACATTTCTGAATCGAAAATCGATGCTAGACTTTGCTCGAATATTACTTACCTGCCTACGGAAGGTTGTGTTTTCATCGCGTCCACGAAGTTAAAAGGTTCACAAACAAAACACTTTACTGGAAGGGTGCAACTGTCAGGGGCAGGAGAAAAAGCGTCTGGAAAACAGTCAAAAAGAACAAAGTATAACTCTTCGTATCTTCCCGAGTGTGTACGTTCGATGCATACAGTTCCAATAGATACAATAGCCGCATATATGGTGTTCGCAGCAAAAGGGCTACATTATGGGCCAAATTTTCGATCACTTCACAATATTCGGAGTGTCAACTCTGGAGGCAAAAATCATGCTAACTCACAGCGAGGCATAATTGCACACGCTGATCCACCCGACTCGTGTGACTCAGCCGTAATGGCAAGCATAGTCGATGGTTCCATGCAGCTTGAAGCACTTTCGGATTCATCAACGGTGGCGTACATTCCTACCGACGCCACGTGTGTTTTCTTCCATGTTGATGTTGATGGCGGACTCCTCGACAGGACGTCGTTGAAGGGCACCTCTGTGGTGTCGGCGAAAAAATCAGAACATTTTGCATCACAGAATGGCATACCTCAACTTTGTACCAAACAGTCAAATGGTCTCCGAATGTCAGATCATAGGTGTGAAATACCACACAAGGATGGGGGTGCACATACTCTTGTACATATTCTTGGAATGCAGTGCAGAACACTTGGAAGAACCATATCAACGAGTATTGATTCTGTACGGACAGGAAAAGCGCCACCTGCATTTGTTTCACATGGCCATGTTCTTGAACCTCAAGCTCAAATAGCGCAAGTGGAAAGAAGCATACGCGTATGTCGCAACCTAATGACACATTCACATTTTCTGACACCAAAAATATGCATACTTGACCGCCTGTCAATTTCCCCAGAGCTGCGGGGAGCAACAGCAACAGTTGCTGCAGTGCAGCTTGAGGTGCAGCCTTGGTCATCATCGGAACCGTCACATCTTGGTCTAACGCACAATTCGGTAAAGAATATTTGTGCACGGAAAAGCCATCTAAGTGTCAGTGCTATCGCACGTTCAATTGCACTCGAACGACCAAACACGGGTGCGGGCGAAGCTTTCTCTAACGTTAAGACTTCAGACAGTGGTGTATTTTTTGCTCAAACGCTTTTACCCATTAGTAGCCAATCCAGCGCTTTGTCAAACTCACCAAGACAAAACGTCTCAGTAAAAAAAAATATTAGCAACAGTCGTTGTCTTGTGAAACACTTAAACTCAAACTTCACTCTTCGGGCAATTGGAAGCATAGCTAAGAACACATCGTGTCAAAATCCGCCACGTTCATATTTTTCTTTCGGGGCTGAAGGTTTTGTGGACATCGTTGGCGGCACAGGCACCCTTGGAATGCACGCCGCGGGTTGGCTCATGGACTCCTGTGCTCGCGCTGTGAACCTGCGCAGCCGGAGCGGGCGCAGCTTGAAGTCAACTGATATAAGTTCACAACAAAGTGACATACTGAGTACAACTGATCATGCTTCAGGGACTGTTGTCTCAATTATTAGACATGACAACACAGTGAGCATGGCATCCGAGTCAATTACATCGTTGAGAGCCGGTGTTTTTCAATCTCCGCATAACCCTCCTGGCACACTTTTCCTGAATGCTGGAGGAATACTTCACGATGCACTCGCCAAAAATTTGACAGCTGGATGCTTCCGGGTGAGTTTCGCTTCAAAAAAATGCCATGCCGCAGCTTCTAAAATTATAATTACCGCACCTGGAGCAGAAACTTTCTGTTCTTCCATTGCTTCTCTGTTTGGTGCTGCAGGCCAGGCAAATTATGCTGCCGCAAATGCTCGTCTAGATTATACAGCTGGATGCGCACGAATGGTCGGCCGTGATGTCGTGTCTGTGCAATGGGGTGTGTGGTCTGGCAATACGGGCATGGGGACGGGAGCCGCGGCGCGAGTAACGCAACTGGGACTCGGAGTGTTAATGCCAGCGGATGGTGTTGTCGCGCTTTCCAACTTTGCATTCAGGGACTTTTCATTGTCGAGGTGTAACATTGAAGTTCTCCATTATCCGTTTGTCCGAGGACGCTCTGTGACGGCAGTATCACCTTTAGACTGGAAAATATTGGTAGGAAAACAACCGCCATCCTTGCTGCGTGGTGTGTTATCAAGCATTGCAGCTGATGTGATCAGCTTCGGCTCAGATGATTTGATTAGAATAGACCCACCATCCTCAAAGCGAGCATGTGTTCCCATGCCAGAGAGAACAACAAGTGAAGTTGTTACAAGGCACAGGTCATTGAGACATATTGAAGGAATAATTGCATCTGAGTGTGCTTCAATGTTCAGCGGCACTTCCCCAGATCGAGATGCGCCACTAATGGACGCTGGTCTAGACTCTCTGGCTGCTATCGAGCTCCGCACAGCACTTGCGTCAAATTTTGGTCTCGTCTTACCCGCAACTCTTCTATTTGATTATCCAACGATTTCTACCGTTGCGGTACACATTTCAAAACTTTTGGAAAGAACTTCAGAAACAGCTTCTGCCAAAACCCAACACACCTATAGAACAAGTACAAAACACCAACTACGAGAAGATCTGCATCCTATTCGCGATGCCGCTACGAAAACTCGTTCATGGCTCCCTTCAAAATATTTTAATAATGAAGTTACAATTACTTTTGTGTCCGGGAGAAGTGCGAGTTTTTGTTCAGCCTCAGATGTTGATTCGATCAGGCAAGTTCCTTTGAATCGATGGGATAATAATGTGACAGGCATTTCTCCTGACGAGAATGCAAAAGAGACTAATATCAGTGGCCGGTATGGCGCATTTCTTGAAACCAGTGATATTGTTGAATTTGATGGAAATGCTGTTGGTATTAGACGAGCCGTAGAGGCAATCTTTTTAGACCCTCGTCAGCGCATTCTCATTGCCGACGTAAGCGCGTTGTGGGTTGCTTCTAATACAAGAACAGAATCTGCCGATGCCCGCAGACCTGACAGACGAAGTGCTGAATATCACTCTCCAAAGAGCTTCTATTCACATCTCTCTGGTCGCGACCTCGCTATGTTTATTGGCATCTCAGGAAAAGATTATGCGAGTTTCCTCGAAGATCATGAAGTGAATGTAGGGGCATTTACGGGGACGGGAAATGAGACGAGTACGGCTTGTGGGCGGCTTGCGTTTTTATTTGATGCAACCGGGGCAGCGGTGACAGTCGACACCGCCTGCTCATCTTCACTTGTGGCTGTGAATCTGGCAATGCGTCAAACGAGTATATATCATAAATCTGAAAAATTTGCTGCCATAACAGCGGGCATCAGCCTGATGATAACGCCACGAATGCATTTGACTCTTGGTCTTGCAGGGATGCTTGCACCAGACGGTCGATGTAAAACACTTGACGTGGCCGCAGATGGATATGGACGTGCCGAAGCGAGTCGTGCTTTGCTTCTTCAAAACAAAAATTATCAAGGCATAAATCAGTGTGAAAACTGCATTCAAACGAGGTCACTAGTGATTACAGGATCTGCAGTAAACCAGGATGGGAGGAGCTCTTCCCTGACTGCTCCAAATGGATTAGCTCAGAGTGCTGTTATTCGTGCCGCAATGTTCGAAGAACTGGAAGCAAGAGACGGTGAAGATTTTTTTACTGATCGTAACACATGTCATGTTTCTGTTGATATCCTCCAGATGCATGGCACGGGGACACCGCTTGGAGATCCAATCGAAGCAAGTGCTGCATACAATGAATTTCCCAAGGACAGAATTATTATTTTAGGATCAATTAAATCTTGCGTTGGTCACGCTGAGCCAGCGGCTGGTGTAGTGGGATTGACTGCACTGGCTAAGCATCTTTCGGAGCTTTTGATACAAGGCAACTGTCATCTTCGAACAATAAATCCACATGTAGCTGGAATTTTTACCCACAACCACGATGAACGTTGCAATCAGCACAACTTGTCCGCTGCGCCCGTAATGGTTACAACACGTTTAAAGTCGTCAGTCACTTGTGGCAAACCTCGAGGTGGCACAAGCGCGTTTGCCTTCCAAGGAACCAATGCGCACGTACGAGTAATGATCGATTTTTCGAAACGCACTTTTATTAAGAACTTGCCGGTTGAACACGATTCTCATCTTTCTGCCTTTCAAACCTGCGAAGTCTCTCTTTCGAATAGGCAATGTTTATGGCCTGTCGTTACAACTATTGCAAACACGCTTGTGCGACAGGTCATGGTCTTCGATACAAATGAAAATGTCAATGCTCGATTCATGATCATGTTTCCTCCGGAAGGCAGAAATATATTTTGGCCATCAGACTGCTTACTTCTCTCTGCTGTAGCAACGACGTCTGTTCTTTATCCATCTTCATCATCAGGCACAGACATGGTCATGAGTATCTTCCTCAGTCGAGTAGTGCTCATTCGAAAAAAGTTGTTTGGCTCCAACGAAAAGTTCTTGCACGTTGATGTAAACTCATCTGGCCGTGTATGTATTTCAAAACTGCTTGATGCTCGAATGCATAGCGTCCCTTGCTGCTCTAACAGATTCACTAGTAGGACGCACCATGAAGCAATTGCGCTTGAAAGGAGTCCAGTACTTTCTATAATGAAGCAAATTGACAGCATTAAAGTTGAAAGTTTTGTGAAACGTTTCATTCCTGACGTGAAGAAAGATTTTTTCTCTGTGCCACTTTCCGCCACCCTGGACCTATGTAATAATGCTGAAACCGGACTCCGTGACGTCGTGGCCGTCGAAGCATACAAGATATGGAACGAACGTATTCGAGTTTCTAGAAATTCATCTACTGGGTACTCTTTTAACAGTGGCAAGAGTTATTACGCTGCCGTCCTTGATAACAATGACCAAACAATTGCATCACTTTTTCATGCAAAGCTAGATATATCACGAGTGATGAATCCA